>Ga0172368_10003683_pt1 | contig 18388 bp, 21 predicted proteins | sample Lak11m_FD_114540 | JGI IMG/M metagenome (GOLD analysis project Ga0172368, IMG submission 114540) | Freshwater microbial communities from Kabuno Bay, South-Kivu, Congo - kab_022012_11m | ecosystem: Environmental > Aquatic > Freshwater > Lake | place: Democratic Republic of the Congo: South-Kivu...
CCTGTATTAGAAAGGGATTTAAATTCTTGTTCCCATTGAGTCTTTAAACCAAACTTTTCACAAAAAGCCTCTCGCTGAAGAAGGAATTCTTGTTCTGGATTGTAGAGGGTTGGTTCGGGCATAGAGTTTTATTGCAATAAGTTAATTATTATTTTGATCATCACGTCTTTTTCTTTGGGGTCGCTTGTTGCAACTAATAATGCCAAAGCAACTAAAGTATTATTATTAATTTTTCTCTGCATATCTTTGGTATATAAATAATTATTTTCTTCTAAAAAGTAAACAAACAAAATCGAGGCGATACGTTTATTACCATCAGTAAAAGGATGGTCTTTGATAATTAAATACAACAAATTTGCCGCTTTTTCTTCGATACTCGAATATAAATCTTCCCCGCCAAAAGTCTGATAAATAGAATTTACCACCGATTGAAACTTTTTATCATATTCTTGACCGAATAAATCTCCTGCTTCTTTACTCGCTTTTAATTCCGCTTTAATAGCAATAATTAAATTTTGACATCTTTCATAATCCAAAACAAAACTTGGTTTGGCAGTCTTTTGAATTTTAATTTTACCTTGATCATATTCATCAAGTAATTTTAAAGATTTAGCAAATTCGTTTATGAGAGATAGCAATTGCCTTGATTTATCTTGGAGGACATAATTATCAGCCTGCTTTTCGATAAAATTAATAGTTTCCTTTAAGGAAGCCATTTTATTTTTATATTCCAACAGCCGTTTTTCGTTAACTTTATATCCATTAACTAAATAATCGCGCAAAGTATTAGTTGCCCAAATACGAAATTGAGTAGCCCTTTTGGAATTTACCCTGTAACCAACTGAAATAACAGCATCTAAATTATAAAAGCTTGTATTATACAGTTTACCATCTGCCGCAGTTATCCGGAATTTCCGGATAACTGATTTCTCATCAAGCTCGCTGGTCAAAAAAATGTTTTTTAAATGTTCGTTAATAGTTCTCAAATCTTTATCAAATAGCAAAGATATCTGTTTTTGAGTTAGCCAAATAGTATCTTTTTCAACTTTAACATCAATCTGGGTTTCACCAGACTTATCCTTATATATAATAATTTGTCCAAAATCTTGTTTCATAGAAGTATATATTTGGAAGTTAGTATTAAGTATTTTAAATATATTTATACAAGATACTTGATACAAAATACTAGCTTCTACTTAAATCGCCCCCAAATTATTCAATCCATCTCTAAAATTTTCTAAAGCTCTCTTTGCCTCTCCGTCCGAAAGCTGATAATCCATCACATGGCTAATTTGATTTCTAACTTTATGAGCTTGCCAAACTTTTTGATAACTGTTTTTATCTATTTTATATTCTATGCTTTTTAGTCTATCGGCAAAACTACCATTTTCAAAACTGATTTTTTTCATAACCCAATCAAAAAAATTATCTGCTTCAATGATAGCTTGCTTAGTATGGATTTCGTCATCTGATTCCAGCATTTTTTCAATTTGCAACCATTTTTGTAAATTTGCAACCTTATCCAGTTTTTCGTTTTGAGTTTTAAGCTTTAAAATTTTCTTAATTGGCCAAGATATTAAAAACCATAATCCGCTAAAAATTCCAATAACAACACGTTCAATTAAATCGGGCTGCCTTTTTTTCATATTAATTATTTCTAATAAATTTTTCTTTATATTTTTCTATTAAATCTCCAAGCTCAAAAAGGATTTTTTCCTGAGTTTCTGGCTTAAATTCAGTATGTGTTATTTCTGATAACCTGCTCCTTCTAATTAACCCCGATCCAACAATATTTTCTAGATGTTCACCATAAATCGCAGGACTTGAAAGCAAAAAGTTTTCCGTAACCATTCTCAGTAATCGCTTATCGATTTTATCATTTTTTGATAGCTCAATTAAAAATGGCAATTTGCCCATAAAAGCATTGCCTTCTTTGTCGCCGGGATTGATTCTTGCAATTAACTCTGTTAATTTAGATTTTTCAAACAATCCGGAGCTTATTACCGAATCAATATTTTCTAAAAACATGGATGGATTTTGTTCGCTAACTAATAATATTTTTTCTATTAATGCATTTGAATCAAAAATTTCAAGTGACACGAGTGAATTGATACTTTTTAGAAATAGATCCCTATCTCTTTCTAGCAAATCAATGCATTCATCTTTTAAGCTTGGGTTCTCTAACAAAAGTTTTTGTATTTCTTCGTCAGAAAACATACATTCATAAAAATTAACATTTAAAAAATTGATAAAATATCTTGCATCTTTTGATAAAACAGATAATATCTTTTCTTTTAAAACATCTTCGCTAACTATTTCATAACCCAAAATGATGTTATTTTTTGAAAACACTAAAAGCGCATCATCTAGTGATAAATTATTAATATTATGAGAAATGCTTTCTTTAAGAGAACTTGAAATTAACTGGTTAGAATTCTCAGCTATATAAAGTCGGGTGATGTCGCGAACAATTGGCGACAGCTGGCTCATAAGGTTTTCCGTATCGCAAATCTCCTGAAGTTCACTAGCAAATTTGGTCCGCCATGTCTCGTATTCTTTATATTTTTCTATAATTACTTGATGAATTTCCTGGGCTAATTTTTTTTGCATTTCTTGTTTAAGATGTTGCTCATCTTCTTCGTGCTGTTTAACTACTTCCTCAAAATCTTCAAGATTTTTTTGGTGTTCTACGACAATCTTTGAAGCTTGATCCAAAATAAAACATTCGTTAATAAATTTATTTATTCCGGCCTGTAATTCTGATTTTTCCGGGCTAGAATTTAATACTTCTTGTTCGCTATTGATTTGTTGGTTATTTTCATTCATATCGTATCCTATAATTCTGGCGTCTGCTTGTGCCAGTTAGTATTATTTTGATAGGCATTAGCAATATTTAGAATTATTTCTTCGCCAAATTGCGGACCTAAAATTTGCATACCAATCGGAAGTTTTTCGTTTTTTGTTTTTAATTTTTCGTTTTCTATAAATCCGCATGGAACAGAAATTCCGCAAATTCCAGCAATGCTTGCTGAAACAGTGTAAACGTCTTCTAAATACATTTTTATCGGATCGGATGTTTTTTCGCCAAATTTAAATGCTGGGCTGGGCGTGGTAGGCGTTAAAATTGCATCAACTTTTTGAAATGCATTTTCAAAGTCCTTTATCACCAGCGTTCTAACCTTCATGGCTTTTTTATAATATGCGTCATAATATCCCGCCGAAAGAACATAAGTTCCCACCATGATGCGACGCTTCGCTTCTGCACCAAAACCTTGCGCTCTATTAAAATTATAATAATCAACCACAGTTTTTAGTTTTTCGTTCCTAGTTTTTAGTTTTTCGGCTGAATAGCCGAAACGCATTCCATCAAACCTTGCTAAATTAGAAGAAACTTCAGCTGGTTGAATTATATAATAACAAGCAAGCGCATAATCGGTCATGGGGAGACTAATATCTACAAATTTGGCACCTAGCTTTTCTAATACTTTTTTAGCATCTTCTATTTTTTGTGCAATTTGTGGGTCCAGCCCTTTAGTAAAATATTCTTTTGGAATTCCGATCTTAATATTTTTTAATTTTAATTTGCCATTTTGATTTTTGATTTTTGATTTTTGCAATATATTTTCTGCGGAAAATTTTCTATTTGGAATAGTAGTGCTATCTAATTTGTCATGCCCTCCAATAATTTCTAGCATAATCGCTGCATCTTCTGCTGATCGTACCATCGGTCCAGCAGTATCAAGAGAAGACGCCATGGCAATATAACCATAACGTGAACATCTGCCATATGATGTTTTAAGACCTGTAATTCCACAAAGTGCAGCTGGCTGGCGAATTGATCCGCCAGTATCTGTTCCAATTGAAGCAAAACCCATTCCCGAGGCAACCGCCGCCGCACTACCACCGGATGAGCCACCTGGAACATAATCAGTGTTCCACGGATTTCTAGAAGCAAAAAAATCAGAATTTTCTGTTGAGCTACCATGGCCCCAAGCATCTAAATTAGTTTTACCAATTATTACAGCTCCAGCATCTCTTAGTCTTTTAACAACTGTTGAATCGTAAGAAGGAATAAAATCTTCAAGCATTTTTGATCCAGCTGTGGTTTTTATATCCTTAGTACAAAGTATATCTTTAATGCTAATAGGAATTCCATCAATTATACTTCTCCTTTTATTATTTGTCGCATGGAGCTTATCGCTTTCTTTTGCCTGCGCCATTGCTTCTTTTTCGCATAAAGTAATAAACGCTTTAACCTTGGGTTCAACTTTTTTGACATGCTCAAAAACCTCTTTGGTCAGTTCTACTGAAGAAATTTTCCTTTCATCGAGTAATTGAGAAACTTCACTAATTGTTTTATTTAATAATTTCATAGAATAATGTATTTAGAAGCAAGTATTAAGTATTATTTTGATTTCGAACTTTTGATTAATCCATTAATTAATTTATGCACAGTTATTGTATTTTGAGCAGTTCTTGTAAAAATTTCATTATTTATATATCCAATATCCCTAGCAATTAATAATTGATTCTGGATTTCAGTTACTGATCCTTGGGCCATTCTATAAAATTGAATTTTATCCTTCATTGTACCTCTAGAAAAACCTTCGGCGATATTAGAAGAAATTGAGATAACGGCTCTACAAAGTTGGCTAGTTAATCCAAATCTTTCATCTTTGGGAAAATCTTTAGTAATTTTGTAAATTATTATTACTAATTTATGGGCTTCCTGCCAAGTAACTAAATCTGTAAATGATTTAATTTTATTATTTGTATCCATACTTTATACTTAATTCTAAATACTTGATTCTATTCTAAAATTTGTTTAACTTTTATATATCCCTCTTTCTGTGCTGGGGCATTAGCAAGAAGTTTTTCGCGATTTTTAAAAACGTCGTTATCTACATGATTTATTTCACTGGCCTCATCAGCACGTGAAACATTTTCAAGACCTGTAACTTGCGATGTTTCATTTATTCCTCGGGTATCTACTTTACCAAGTTTCTCAACAAATCCTAAAATTTCCGAGAGTTCGTCGGAATATTTTTCTATCTCGTCTTGGGTCAATTTTATTCTAGCGAGCCCTGAAATTTTATTAATTTCTTCTTTTGATATTTTTGCCATATACTTACAAATTAAATTAAAAAAGTAAGCTTTGATTTTATATAATAATTTTACTTCATCTTGACCTGAAAGGCAAATTCTGCTATAGTTAGCCTAATTTGCACCTACGACAACTAAAGGTGGTGATATTATGGCAACAGCGAATAATGGTACAACAAGAACAGGAATGGTTATTTCGTGTAAAGATTTAGTTGTGATCCAAGAGCTTCGAGAAGGAATTTTCCCTACTTCCAACTATTATTGGGAAGTTGCAAAAGACGGAACATTTAGCATAATGGATGATTCATATGAAGATTGTAGGCAAAAACCAACCGAGGGCATAATTGAAAATATCGACATATTGATTCATTATAAATGTACATATGAAAAAAGAACTTTGCACAAACGTCCGGAATTTTGTGAAATTTACGATTTAGCATATTTTGTATATAATTGCGTAACCCATAATCCAAAAAAATTCAGTTCATATAATCTTTCGAAGCAGCCTACAATAAGGGTCTGGTTGGCAAAAGAGGATTATGAAAAAAATTTACTTAATTTATCATTGAGGCTAATAGTAACTTCCGAAAATAACAGGTTAGTTAGCATTAGTGGTAACTTATGTGACATTGAAAAAGATTTTATTGACAACGCTAAACAAAAATACGAGGAAAGCCAAAAACAAAAATCCGAAGAAGAAGGAATTAATCGCGAAAAATTTGCCCAAAAGCTCAAAAAGATTGAAGAGCAAATTGAAGCTGAAAGAGAAAAAGCAGCCCTAGGCGGCAGAGTGCTTTCCGATGAGAGCTTTGAAGAATAGGTCGTCCCAACCCCGCCTTTCGCGAAAGGCGGTGTTTTAAATTATTTTATCATTTTAATAAACTCATCTTCCGAAATTATCATTATATTTAATTTTTTAGCCCTATCTAACTTACTCCCGGCATTTTCTCCGGCGATTAGGTAATCGGTTTTAGAAGTTACTGATGTTAAAACTTTACCACCGTATTGAATAATTTTTTTATGTGTGTCTTCGCGAGTAAGTGTTGGCAAAGTGCCAGTTACCACAAAAGATTTGTCTCCTAGCTTATTAGATGCCACTGGCGAATGATAATTTTCAACCACAATACCCAACTCCAACAAATCATCAATAAATTTTTGATGGCCCTCTTCCTTAAGCCAAGTATCAATTTCTTGGGCAGTTTTTTGCGCCACACCATACATCCGTTCCAACTCTTCAAAATTAGCTTGGCGAAATTTTTCTAGCATGCCAAATTGCTTAGCCAAATCATCGGCTAGTTCCTTTCCTACCATGCGTATTCCCAGGGCGTATATAAATCTTTCCAAGCTGACTTTTTTGTGACCATTTATTGATTCGATGATATTATCTGCCGATTTTTCGGCAAATCGTTCAAGCGGCAATAAATCTTCTTTAGTTAATTTAAAAATATCCGCGGCTGATTTTATGAGACCCACATTAATTAATTGATCAATTATTTTAGGCCCCATTCCTTCAATATCAAAGGCTGTTTTACTAACAAAATGGATAATTCTGCGCCGCATTATTGAAAAACAATTTAAATTAGTGCATTTGTAGGCCACCTCACTATATTTACGCTCCACAGTAGATCCACAAACTGGGCATTTTTTAGGCATATTCCAAACCTTAGTGCTTTGAGGGCGCAAACGTTTTAAGGGCTCTACAACTTCGGGTATCACATCACCAGCTTTTTGTAATATTACAGTGTCGCCGATTCTCACATCCTTGCGATGGATCTCATCTTCGTTATGCAGTGTCGCCCGGCTCACAGTTGAGCCAGCCACCTTGACAGGTTCTAAAACAGCTACCGGCGTTAATGTCCCAGTCCGTCCCACTTGTACTATAATATCTTTTAAAATCGTTGTAACTTGCTCTGCCGGCCATTTATAAGCTACCTCCCACCGATACGCCTTACCCACACTACCTAATTTTTTTCTTTCCAATAAATCATTTACTTTTACTACGATTCCATCAACTTGATACGGGAGTTTTTCCCGCTCTTTTTGTAATTTAATAAATAGCTCTTCGATCTTATCAATGCTTGTTATTTTTGATGCATATTTATTAACTTTAAATCCTAAAAGCATGGCAAGATTTATATTTTCTTCATGAGTTTTTAGCCCTGTGTCCGTAACTATCTCATAAATATTAAAGTCAAGTTTTCTACTAGCAGTAATTTTGGAATCTAACTGGCGAATCGAACCCGCTGCAATATTTCTTGGATTAGCATAAAGTGGCAAACCTTTTTTATTTTGCTCATCATTAAGCTTCTCAAACTCTTTTTTTGATAAATATATCTCCCCCCTCACTTCAAACGATTTAAAATTAGTATTTAGTTTTAAGTTTTTAATTGTGGTTTTTAGTTTTTCATTTTCAGTTTTTAAATTAAGGGGTATCGATTCAATCGTTTTAATGTTACTTGTAACATCTTCTCCGGTATTTCCATCTCCCCTTGTTGCAGCTTGAACTAAAATTCCATCCTCGTAAATCAAAGAAACTGCCAATCCATCCATCTTCATTTCACAAAAATATCCATCACTCGGTGTATGTCCAAGTATCCGCGATATTCGCGCCTCCCAATCCGCCAATTCCTCGTTGTTGAAGATGTCTTCCATACTCATCATTGGGGCTTCGTGATTAATCTTGCTAAACTTTTCAAGCGGTCTTCCACCGACACGCTGCGTTGGACTATCGGAAGTAATAAATTCAGGATTTTCTTGCTCTAAATTATAAAGTTCGTGTTTTAGTGAATCCAAAGCCTCGTCAGAAATTCCTTGTTTATCAAGTACGTGATATAGATATCTTTGATAATTTATTTCTTTTTTCAATTTTTCGATTCGATTTTGAATTTCTTTTTTTGTCACAATGTTCCTTTTTGTGCGTTTTTTACATGTCACATGATCTATTTTATCTCTAAATACGGTCATTTACAAGTAATAATATTAATGATATGGTATGGTCATATTTTAGAATTTTGACAATGAGGTGAATAATTTGGCTAAAAAGAAATTGCAACCCGAAGCATTTGAAAGAGTCGTCGAAGATTCTAAGAAAGAATGGGTAACTGATCGCAACTGGACGATTGCAATAGAAATTGATCCAACAACACAAGAAATTCGCATTTCATGTAAAGTTCCCTCTACTGCAGATGGAAAAAATGAAATATCAGACCAACCAAGAATATTTAAGGGACATAGTAAAAACACTCAATTTAAAGCATTACTATTTACCTCTGAATTACTTGAACTAATGGTAAAAAGGTCAAAATAAAACTGCGTAAATACCCGCGCAGTCCACTCGCACAGAGTGGTTTTTAATATTTATGTTGTTAAACCGGATAATTTATAGTATTATTTGATTATGTCAAATCTTTAACAATCTGGGAGGTAAAAACATGAAGCGTCTTGAAGCAATTATAAATTTCTTCTTCACAATCGTGCTATTCTGTTTTATATTGCTTGGCAATTCATTAATTCTTCGGCTCTCATTTGTAAACGCACACGTAGTTAGTGATAAATATCACAATGGATCACTATATTTGCTTATATCACTACTACTAATAATTTTTACAACAACAAGCGTATTGCTTCGTGATGAAAAACTGTCCATGTCAAACCTATTTTTTCATATATGTTCACTTACTGCGCTATTTATAAACTATAGGATTACCAGATATGGCGCAGGCGAGGTTTTTGATTTATTATTCGGATTTAAACTAAATTTTTACCATGCACCAGAAATTTCAAGTGCATTATATGCTTTTATTTTGTTCTCCCTCATAATCCTTTTTTCCAATATGATAAGAAAAATATTTACATAATATATCTTGTTGGTTCGTCTTGCCCCGATCGTCAATCGGGGCAGTTTTAATATTTACAAAGAAATTAAACAAAGTAGCAAGTTGTGTTTTTTATTACTTTATTAGATTGACATCAAAACTCGCCCCTGTTACGATTTATATGATATTAGCTCATTTCCAAAGGAGTTGAAAAAAATGACTGATTTCGCACAAGTTTTTTATTACAAAGCACCAGAAGGAATAAAAGACAGACGAATGCAGTTAATAATTAATTCTATCTCTAAAGCATTGGGTTTTATTATTAATATGTGCGTAGCACATCCCATGGGCAAACTTCCAATTATTATTGAATATAAAAAGCCCGATCGGGAGCAATTTTTTGATGTTTTAATTGCTGGAACTGTGGTTTTTCCCAAAGAGCTTGACTACGACCTACAGCCTCAAAGCATATCAAGCTTAATAAAAACAATTAAAACAATACTTGCACCGTTTGCTTTTTTTAAATATAGCAGTCTTCTCGAAAAAATAATTTCTTTTTTTGTTATGAAATCGCCGCTTAATAGAATAATTGTCAAGGCCAATAAAGCAGATCTTTTCAATGGCGTCTCCAACATAAAAGGTGGCGCAAGTTTTATTGCAACCTTCAAGTGCGATGTCAAATTTTTGAAGGCACTCGATGACTTTGTAGAAAAATTTGCTAAAAAAGCAATCTATGACAGAATCGGTAAAGCAACTTACCGAATAGACCTTAAAGATTTCAGGAGCAGATATTCATGGCAATAATAGCTTTTGACATTGCGAGTAAATAAATATAAGATTATTAATAGTAAAAAATATTCGGTCCTTCACAAAATAATAAGGGATGTGGTTTTTTTTGCCAGTAAAACGCGAAGACAAAATTAACCTGATTGATGGCATCTTGCCAACAATTAATGACGAGGGTTATCGTGCATTATATCTTGCGGATCTTACTAGAAAAGAAAAAGAATACCTTGTTGAAAGGGCTGAAAAATTGAGAAAAGAACTTACTGGAATTGGCAATTTTCGCGAAGCTAATCTTCTTGAAGAAGCCGCAGACTCATTTAGCGGGCAACTAAAAAGATCAAAAGTTAATAGAATATTACTTGCGATCGTAAATAATACTGAAATTTCAAATCCCAGCCAAGACGTTATTGTTATTAAAACATATATTAATAACAATCCGTGTATAATTACAGTAGAAACTTTTGAAAATCGATCGATTACTCTTGAGAAATTGTCGGAGATTATGTCCGAACTACAATCTGAAGAAGCTAAAGTATCGCCAGTTATACGAGATATTCTCAACCTCAATAATGACAAATTAATTCCGGACGTCGAAAAACCCAGAATCGCAAATTTCATCAAAACTGTTGTCGGAAACATAAATCGCGAAAACACCGACTTTAAACTATTTTCGGATGATAAATATGAATTGATTGTTATCACAAGATATTCTAAAGAGGTAAGGGGTGTTAATGTTATTGAACTCGACGTTTTATCATTTACGCTATCAAAAAATTGCAAAAACTATATTCCAATTGGGATTGAACTCAATCAAAAATCCGAAGAAATAAAACAACCCGAACTCTTAGAAGCCAAATCCAAATTAACGCCAAGAGAAAAAAATAGAAAAGAACGAAAAATTCGAAAGAAAAAAGAAAAAAAGAAAAATCATATCGTAAAAGCATATAACAAGAGGCCCTGCTAGGGCCTTTTTCAATATAAAACATATTTTGCATGACTACATAGTCATTTCTTTTAGTTTTTTTATTCGCTCTTCAATAGGTGGATGAGTGTTGAATAGGTTGGAAAACCATCCAACGCTACGTTTTTCGCCCTCTTTAAAAGGATTGGTGATATAAAGATGAGCTGTAGCTTTATTGGCGGCTTCAAGAGGCTCTGTATCCTTTGAAATCTTTTCTAGCGCCGATGCTAATCCGTCTGGATATCTGGTTAATAACGCCCCGGATGCATCAGCCAAATATTCTCGTTTTCTTGAAATTGCAAGTTGCATTAGAGTCGCAATAATTGGGGAAAGTATTACAAGTACGATAGCAATAATTCCAATTACTGCATCAAATTGATTGCCTTCGTTATTGCTTTTTCTCCCACCGCCAAACCAACTCCATCGTAGAAACCAATCTGATAAAAGCGCGATGATTCCCACTAAAACCACAACAATTGTCATTAGTCTAATATCATAATTTCCAATATGTGATAATTCATGTGCAATTACACCCTGCAATTCATTCTTATTTAGCTTTTCAAGTAACCCCGATGTGACACAAATTACAGCATGCTTTGGATCTCGTCCTGTAGCAAAAGCATTGGGCGCCGAATCATTAATGATGTAAATTTTAGGAGTTGGTAATCCTGCTGTAATACACAAATTTTCCACAATATGATAAAGTTGCGCATTGTCTTTATGTTCTACAACCTTGGCCCCGGAAACTGCAAGCGTTATTTTATCAGAATAATAATAGCTAATAAAAGCCTGGGCAACACTTACAATAACTGCAATATATAATATTACTTGATTGTTATAATAATAAGAAAAAATCCAACCAACACCTATAATAAAGATCAAAAATAGTCCCATTAAAATTATTGAGTTTCTTTTGTTAGAATCGATTTGATTATACATATTAAAATATGAATTTTCTGTCGCAGAATTTTTACACAGAAACTCGCAGAACTAATATTTTGTTGTGTTATTCTATATTAAAATTTCCGCGATAGTTAAAACTGCACTTTTACTGGCTCTTTTTCCCCTGCTGCGGCTTCAAATAGATCAAAGGCTTTAAAACCCAAGGAATTGGCAAACATATTGTTTGGAAATACTTCAATTTTAGTATTGAAATCTCTAACATTACCATTATAAAATCTTCGAGAAGCTTCAATTTTATTTTCTGTATCCGCTAATTCTTCTTGTAGAGCCAAAAAGTTTTGACTTGCTTTTAAGTCTGGGTAATTTTCACTTACTGCAAAAATTGATTTTAAGGTTTCGCTTAAGGCATTTTCTGCTTTTGCCTTACTTGCAATATCTTTTGCCTGCATGGCTTCGGTTCTAGCCTTTGTAACATTTTCCAATAAATCTTTCTCATGCTTAGCATAACCTTTAACTGATTCAACTAAATTTGGGATTAAATCATATCGCCTCTTTAGCTGAACATCGATATCGCTCCAAGCTTCTTTGGTCCTATTACGAAGTGAGATCAAGCCATTAAAAACAGCAATGAGCCACAATGCAACCAATACGATAACTGCTAAAATAACCCATAGTAATTGCATAAATCCTCCCTATTTATTTTTTGCTTCGACTATTAATTTAACATTGGCCTTAACATCGCCACCGAAATTTACAACAATATCATATTCACCAAGACTCTTAATAAGGGGTACTTCAATTTGCTTACTGTCGAGTTTTGCATCTTTTGTACTAATAATTTTGGCAATATCTTCTGAAGTAACAGCCCCAAACAATTTATTTTTTTCACCAGCTTTTGCGCTTATTTTATAGGTTAACCCTTCAATCTGTTGCGCCAGCAATTTAAAACTTTCAATCTGCTTGTCAAGCTTTGCTCTTTCGGCCTTTATCTTATTGATAATTTCTTTTGCGGCAATATCACCAGTTTTTACAGCGAGGCCCTGTTTTAATAACCAATTTCTTGCATACCCATCTTTTACCTCTTTTATATCACCAATAATGCCCAGATTTTCAACATTTTTAACTAGTACAACCTTCATAATTACTCCTATTATTAATTTTGCTTTCAGTAATATTCTAATAGCTTAACCTGATTTTGTCAACGATTTGTTATTTATTAATTTCCTCAATGGCTCGATCAAGCTGAGGATCGCGGTTATTTTGTTTATCATCTGAAGTTAATTTTACTTCAATATCTGGTGTAATTCCTGCCTTATCAATCGAATTACCATTTGGGGTTAACCACTTGGCAATAGTTACTCTGACTTCTGATTTATCTTTTAATTCTTCTAAATTTTGTACCGAACCCTTACCATATGTTTTTTCACCGATCAAGATTCCTCTTTTTCGGTCCTGAATCGCCCCAGACATAATTTCTGAAGACGAGGCAGACCCACCATTTACCAGTACAACCAATTTTTTATCTTTCAGTCTTGGGACTAAGGTGGTTTTAAACTCTTTTATTTTTCCGTTTTTATCCTTCTCTTTGACAATTACTCCTCCATCGAGAAACAAACTCGAAATGTCAATTGCCGATTCCAAATAACCACCCGGGTTATTTCGTAAATCCAATATTATGCCCTTGGCATTATTTTGTAACGCGAAATCTGACGCTTTTTTCATAAGTTCAAGAGTATCATCACCAAATTGCGACATTTTTATATAACAAATATCACCCTTCATTTCATAACTAACACTTTTGACAACAATTGTGTCCCTAGTAACCTTGATTTCCAATGGCGCCTGTTCTCCTTTTCTCACAATCGACAAAACAACTTGCGTTCCTTTTTTCCCGCGAATATTAGCAACTGCTTCACTATAATTCATGTCCGGAACGGATTTACCATCAACTTTAGTAATAATATCCTGCGCCAGTAACCCTGCTTTTTCTGCCGGAGATCCATCAAGTGGCGCAACGATCACAAGATACCCACTTTTACTTTCAAGTTCAGCCCCAATTCCATCAAAGGAGCCCTTTAAATCTTCTTCAAAGTTTTTCGCTTCATCGGGCGTCATATACATACTAAATTGATCGCCCAAAGAAGCAACCATTCCGGAAATTGCACCATATGTCATTTTCTGCGTGTCTGTATCGCCGACATATTTGTTTTTTACAATGTTCCAAGCATCCCAAAACAATGAGAAGTCAACTTCATTTGGTTTATAAAGTTCGGTATTGGCTAATTTCGGGATATAACCATTTTCAAAAATTATATTCCTGTGGCCAACTAAAAATCCGCCAAAATAAGAGGAGCTAACGAGTGCTAAAATAAATAAAAATTTAAAAAAATTCTTTAAAGAATTATTCATAATAATATATTTAATGTTTTATCTTAATATGTTTTGGCAAGCACTAAATAATAATCGCTCCGCCAATAATCTCATTTTTGTTATAAAAAACGATTGATTGCCCCGGTGTAATTCCCCAAATAGGCTTGTCAAACAATACTTCCAATACATTATTTAATACTTTTATTTTGCATTTTTCTTTCTTTTGGCCAAACCTAATCTTTGCAAAACAATTCAAAATATTATTTTTTTTATTAATATAATTGGCATTAATCCAATTAGCATTATTTGCAAATAATTTTTTGCAATATAAATCTTCCTGTAAACCAACTATTAGGTTGTTTTTTTCTATATCTAATCTTACCACATAAACCGGTTTAAAACCAGAATCAACGTTTTTTAGCTGCACATCTAAACCTTTTCTCTGCCCAACAGTATAATAACAAAGGCCGTTGTGTTTGCCTACAAGATTTCCATCTGTGTCAATAATATCTCCAGACTTATTTAATTTTTTCGTCCAAGCGCTTAAAAATTCTGATTTATTATTAATAAAGCATAAGTCCTGAGATTCTTTCTTCTGGGCAGTTGTAAGATTCAACTTTTTTGCGATGTTTCTAACTTGTTTTTTTTCGTAATTTCCAAGTGGAAACAAAATATGCGCTAATTGTTTTTGGTCTAATTGCCACAAAAAATATGTTTGATCCTTTTTCCCATCTTTCGCCTGAAATAAATCATAGCTTTTTACATTTTGCTTTGCAATTTTGACTTTTGACTTTTGATTTTTGATTTTTATCCTAGCGTAGTGTCCTGTAGCAACGAAATCACAACCCAATTTTTTCGCTTTTTCAAGCATCCACCCAAACTTAATCTTTTTATTACATACAACACAAGGATTTGGCGTCCGTCCCGCGTCGTATTCTTTCACAAAATAATCAACTACATCTTTCTTAAATTGTTTACTAGCATCAAATACATAAAACGGAATCTTTAGTTTATCAGCTACACTCCTAGCCGCTGTAAGTGCTTCGTAATTACAACACCTATTTTCACGACCGCATGATTTATCACCCGTAGCTTTAGCGAAGGGTGAACTAAATTTTAAAAAAACACCAATCACTTGGTAACCCTGCTTCTTAAGTAATGCCGCAGCAACCGATGAATCTACGCCGCCGCTTAATCCAATTAAAACCCTAGATTTTTGTTTCTTTTGCCCCGCTAATTTCTGGCGTAGTGAAATTTTAGACCTTTGATTTAGTTTTTCACTTTTATTTTTTAGTTTTAAGTTTATCATAATAATCTTCAATTGCTTTTTCAATTCCCTGCTTTGCGAGTACAGAACAGTGGATCTTGGCTGGAGGCAAACCCCCTAATTCATCTGCAACGTCCCTGTTGGAAACTTTAAGTGCATCCGCAAAATTTTTCCCTTTAACCATTTCGGTAAACATTGAGCTTGCCGCAATCGCTGCCCCACACCCCAACGTCTGCACCTTTATATCTTCAATATAATCTTCCGTAGTTTTTAGTTTTTCGTTTTTAACTTTTAATTTATTTGAAACTGGCCTCCTGCCAACTTTCAAATAAATTTTCATAACATCCCCACATTTTGGGTTACCAACAGTGCCGATTCCATCCGCATCCTTAATAACACCGATGTTTCTTGGATGTGTAAAATGCTCCATAACTTTTTCACTATATAAATCAAATTGGCTCATATTATTCTCCGATTCAAAATTAAAATTTTTAATTTTCTTTTGAAAATGGGCTCATTTCTCTTAATCTTTTTACAATTTTTTCTAGTTCATTAACAGTAAAATCTATTTCTTCTTTCGTGGTTAGCTCTCCAATCGTAAATCGAATTGAGCCATGAGCATCCTCGTGACTTAATCCAATAGATAATAACACATGCGAAGGGTTTAAAGATCCTGACGTACAAGCAGAACCAGAACTTGCAGCTATTCCAGCTAAATCAAGGCTAAGTAATATTGATTCCCCTTCAATATATTTGAAAGATATATTTATGTTATTTGGATTTCTTTTTTCTCTTGAGCCGTTTAAACTGACATCTGGGATCATTTTTATTATTTCGTCAATAAAATAATCTCTTAATTTAATCATTGAATCTTTTGCTTTTTTCTTCACATCTAGCAACTGAATCACCTTTGCCATGCCAACAATCGCAGCAACATTTTCCGTTCCAGCTCTATAATTAAATTCCTGCGCACCACCAGTTTGGGTTGATTTTAAAAGTGTACCCTTTTTGACATATAAAACTCCTACCCCTTTTAGACCTCCAAATTTATGAGCAGAAATACTTAGCATATCAACACCAAGCTTTAAAACATCCATTTCTTGATATTCAACCGCTTGAACCGCATCAGTATGAAAAAATATTTTATTGTTTGTTCGCTGTTTATTGCATTCAAAAATTACACCGGCAATTTCAGAAATAGGCTGTACAGTCCCTATTTCATTATTTACGTACATTATAGAAACTAAAATTGTATTTGGTTTTATTGCTTTATTAATTTCTTCAACATTAATTATTCCATCTTTATCGGGTTTAATATACGTAACTTCCGCTAACCCCCGATCTTCCAAATCCTTACAAGTGTGTAATATCGCATGATGCTCAAACTCACTAGTTACTATATGAGGCTTTGTAAAACTCGAGATTTTAGTTTTTAGTTTTGAGTTTATTATTCCTCTTATTGCCAAATTATCGCTTTCTGTCCCTCCTGATGTAAAAATTATTTCTGTTGGGTCACAATTTAAAAATTCGGCAATGATTTTTCTTGATTCATCTAGCCCTGAACGTGCTTGGCGCCCGAACCAGTGAATACTTGAAGGATTGCCAAAATTTTGGACTAAAAATGGATTCATTGCTACTAATACTTCCAATTTTACCGGACTCGTAGCAGCATAATCTAAGTATATTCTTTTCATAAAACTCCGTTTTAATTCAAAAATCAAAAATTAAAGCTCAAATATCAAAATGAAAGATTAAAATGCAAAAAATAATTTTAAATTTCTAATTGTCATTTTGACTTTTGATTTTTGATATTTACATTAGACGAAATTATTGATTTAATTTCGTCTACACATTTATGGCATCCTCCGCGCAGTTTTTCATATTCTTTATATGGAATAATTACTGCTACTGGCTCGCTATAACGCATTACTTCATAAATTTGCCCATCTTCGCTTACTTCCTTAATAACCTGTGAAGCCTTAGACTGCAGCTGGTTAATATTAATTATTTTGTTTGACATAATAATCTTTTATGATCAATTTTAAATCTAAATTAATTACAAGAGTAATATATCATCTTATATAACTTGTGTCAAACATAAAAAATCAATTTTACCTTTTATACCTTTTTTGATATATTAAATCCATGCGCGTTTCATATTCAGCACTATCTTCGTTTAATCAATGCCCTCTTAAATACAAATGGCAATACATTGATAGAATAAAAGTCCCAACAACTCCGGACTTATTTTTTGGTTCGTTAGTTCATGAGGTTTTAGAATTTGCCTTAAAAAATGGCCAAATTATGCCTCTTGAAAAATCACTTGAGTTTTACAAAAGAAATTGGAAAAGCGATGTTTTTACAAATCAAGATGATCTTAAAATTTGTGAAAAAGATGCTTATGAGTCTGGGCTTGAAATGATAAGAAACTTTTATTTGTCGTATAAGCCTGACACAATTCAGGTGCTTAGCACAGAAAAATTCTTTGAAATTTATTGGGGAGAACATAAAATAGTTGGTAAGATTGACCGTATAGACAAGCTGCCAACTGGAGAAATTGAAATTATTGATTATAAAACCAATAAAAAATTACCGCATGAAGATGATTTTAAATATGACTTCCAGCTACCACTTTACGCCTGGGCCGCCCAAACTATGTTTTGTAATAATATGCCATTACGAGATGCGAATCCAGTAGCGCGACAATCTCAAAACGATATGTCATTGCGAGAAGCTAATCTAAATACTGCGACGTGGCAATCTAATAATAATGCTTGTCCCCCAATTAAATTAACTTTTTATTATCTTCGTTTTAACAAGCAAATCGATCCGCCAAATTATAAAACATTAAAAGATTTACAATCTTATATTCTAGATACTATTAGTAAAATTAAAAACTCAAAATTTGAAGCCGAGACCTCAAACTTGTGTGGTTGGTGCGAATATTTGCACATGTGTCCAGTAGGGCAAAAATTCATTAGTAGTAAAACCAAAGAATCAAACCTCAAAAAACCTAGTAATGCTAGCGCGAATATAAATCCGGATCAACAAAGTCTGTTCTAAATGACGTCCTCCCCGCACTCCCCTTGGTCGTACGGGGTTTCCTTTGCTCCGCTACTCATGAGAATTCTGATGTGATGTCTATACCTTTGTCAAAGTTATTTTGTCGTTCAATATATTTTC
>Ga0172368_10003684_pt1 | contig 18387 bp, 11 predicted proteins | sample Lak11m_FD_114540 | JGI IMG/M metagenome (GOLD analysis project Ga0172368, IMG submission 114540) | Freshwater microbial communities from Kabuno Bay, South-Kivu, Congo - kab_022012_11m | ecosystem: Environmental > Aquatic > Freshwater > Lake | place: Democratic Republic of the Congo: South-Kivu...
AAGGCGCGTTTCACCTATACCCCGCTCGAACCGGCTGCGCTGGCCGAAGCTGCCAGGCAGGCCTCGCCGGTGGGGACTCAAGAATACGCCCGGGCCACCTACGTCCGCCCGCTCGGCGCGCCCTTTACCCCAGCCATGCCGCTCTCGGTCGGACATACGACGATGTTGATCACCGGCCAGGAGACCGGGGTGCTGACCGTCCCAGATGACGAAGGTCGTCCGATGCTCGTCAAAGGCATGAGCCGCAAGCTCGCCACCCAAACTGCACACGAGAAACAGGACGAGAAAGGCAAGGTCCGGTCGGTCTCGATCACCGAACGCGAGCGCTACGAGACCAGCCTGGCCCTGGCGCGCACGGACGGCAGGCTGGAACTCCTCGCCAGCATGGAAGACGTCAGCCAGTTCATGACCGGCTATGCCGAACGCCTGGCTGAAGCCATTCTGGAGAAAAACCACCCGCTCTACAACTATGATCCCACTGCGCTCGAATGGCAAATCACCGGCAAATCTGCCCTCGGGTTGCCCGCACTCCCTGGGCGTACCGAACGCGGTCTGTTCCCCACCCAGCGACATTTTGCCATTGCCGCCACCCGCGTTATGAAAAAATACAGCAGCTGCCTGATGAACTGCGAGTTGGGCATGGGAAAAACTTCCATGAGCATCAGCTCGCTCGAAATCATGGATCAGTGGCCTGCAGTCGTTATGGCCCCCGGCCACATGCTCTGGAAGTGGCAGCGCGACCTGGAACGAGTCTCCGACCCAAAGTCGCCCATCCTCGCTCGTGCCATTACCCGACCCGCGTTGAGCGAGCCGGGACGCTGGCCGGGTCTCAAAGCCCGCCTCGAAAGCCTGGGCGGTGAGATCCTTTCGAGCCAGCGCAGGCAGCTCTATCCGCTCTGCACCGACGATACCGGCCTCCGCCGCCTGGTGGAAATCCGCTGTAGCCCCAAACAGGCCGGTGAGATTGCCGCCTTCTGCAAGAAAAGCCTGACTTTCAAGGGCCACGAGAAGGATGACCAGGGCAAAGTCATCGACACCATTGTCATCGAGCCGCTCATCCGCTTCACCCTGGACGGCCTGACGGTCGAGTTTGTGGATCGCGACGAGTACACCCTGTTTGACTTTGTCGCCGATTATCGAAATGGATTGCTCGGCCAAAAGGCCGTGGCAGTCGTTTCCTTCGATGCCGCCAAGTACGATGCCGGGCTAAATGAAAAACCGGCCGTCCAGTACCACCGGCGACGAGTGTTCAACGAGGTCACTGAAGCCTGGGAGTATCAACGTCTGGCTTGTTGCCCGACCTGCGGCTGCGGCTATCCTCCGGCTGGCATCCCGCACTTCTGCAACCATGAAATCACTGAAAAAGTGCTGGTTGATGGCGAAGTGCAGGAACGCAAACACATCTGCAAGACACCGCTGTTCGAGATGTCGCGCTGGCGACGGATCGGCCTGGCTCCGCTGGTGAAGCGCAAGTTTCGCCACTTTTTCAAGGTTTATGTCGCTGACGAAATCCATACTGCTTCCAATGGCAGCACCGATATTGGGTGCGCCGATCAACGTCTGCTCAGTTCCACCCGCTACAGCCTGGCCCTGACGGGCACCCTTTTCGGTGGCGTGGCAGGCTCTTTGTTCTACCTGCTCTACCGTCGCCTGCCCGAGTTGCGCCGCCTGTACGCCTTCGATGAGAAGACGCGCTGGATCGATCACTATGGGCTCTGGGAAAAGCAGTGGGATCAGGAACCGCAAATGGGTGATTATGGCGCTTCGACCGGCATCCGCCGTCGCAACTACCGGCAGAAGGAACTGCCCGGCATCTCGCCTGCGGTCATCCGCTATTTGCTCCCGATCACGCTCTTTGGCAGTATCACTGACCTGGGCTACACCCTGCCCCCGGTGAATGAGCGCGTCGAGCCACTGGAGATGCCCGTTGAACTCAAGAAACAAGTCCACTTCATCGAGAAGAACGTGCTCAAGCAAGTTCTGAGCGACATCCGCGAGTTTGGCGACGCAGGTGGCTTGTCTGCCTGGTTTTCAGCCTGCCGCTTCCGCCCGGCCTCGGCCTGGCGACCCGAAATCCTGCAATACGAGGGCAATAAGGGTGGTGGCTACCGCTATGAACTACCCGCCGTGACCGGCTTGGACGAGCACTCAGAAAGTGCATCCGAGTACGCGTGGCTCCCCAAGGAGCGCCGCCTGGCTGAGATCGTGCGCCAAAACATGGCCCTGGGTCGCAAAACGCTGGTGTTTGTAGAGCAAAGTGGTACGAGAGATATCCGGCAAAGACTCAAGCGCGCCATCGAAGAATGCGCCCCGGCTGGCCTGTTGGATGCGGGCGGCTTTCAGCCCCTACGTTCACCCAATGTGGGCATCCTCTCAGCGGATGACATGGCCCCCGCCAAACGCGAAGCCTGGATCGTTCACAATGCTCCCGGTTTGGATGTCTTGATCGTCAACCCCAAACTTGTCCAAACGGGTTTGGATCTGGTCATGTTCAGCAGCCTGGTCTTTTTTGAGACAACCGTCTCGCTACCAGTGCTTTGGCAATCGATGCGGAGAGTGTGGAGACTTGGCCAGGACAAGGATGTAGACGTGATTTTCTTGGCCTATACTGGCACAGTCGAAGAGACCATCCTGCAAAGGATGGGGCAAAAGAAAAAGGCCGCGCAGCTGCTGTATGGCAAAAGTGCCGCTGGCGTGTTGGTGGAAGTCGAGGATGACGATTTGCAAAGGGAACTCATCCAGGCCGCCCTGGAAGGCAAGGTTTTGAGTGTCCAGGGAGTAAAACTCACCGGCATTTTCTCAGACGGTACTGAGCGTCGCACCGCCATCACCACTGCGCCCACCGGCAGCCTGGTAGCCAGCAGTCCCACCCTGGTGGTTGTCTCCCAGGAAGCCCCGCGGCAGATGACTCTGTTCGGGGGGATGGTTGAAGCGCAAGGAGGAAAAAGAAAGAAAAGATAATGAATCAAAAATGGGACTCAACCGAGTCCCATTTTTGATTTAACCAACGCTGGCAGATCCCCAGCCGCCAGAAGTTTTTCCGTGCAGTATCGATTCTAATGACATACTGATAATTTCCATGACTTTTTCTATAGTTGAACTGGAAACGTGGTTTTTTTCTACGCTTACGCTGGATTTTTCTACGCTTTCTCCCCGCTTGACTGCCCAAAAGCCCCCTTAAATGGCCGAAAAGCGCTTTTCTATTCTACAGTTACGCTGAAAATCACAGTTTTCCTTCAGGGCCACTGGTAAGAAAATCGCCCAATTTACCCTTATAACTGTCTAACAATGAGAGCAATTCATTTGAGGGTGGATCGCTCGCGCACACAGGCCGGATGATTAATCTGCCATCACGCAAATCGTTGATCAGGTGATGTATCTCTGTTTCTACTCTGAACAATGGCACACGCTTAAAAGTTTCAGCTGTGCTGCGCAATCTCAAAATCATTCCATCCCCAGGCTTTGAAACAAACAAAACTTCTGCTAAAGTCGTATAAGGATGATTTATTTGTCCCAGCGCCTCCTGGAATTTCTGCTCGTATTCCCGCAAATAGACCAGTTTCTCCTGGGCAGCTGTCCGACCTTTCGCGGCCAGGGTCGCCTTGAAATCCCACCAACGCACTTCCAATCCGGCGCGCCAGGGAAAGGCCATGAAAAATGGCAACCCCCTTTCAATCAGCAATTGCAAATCACCATAGTTTTGCTTCATCCAAAGCCTGCGAAATAACATCCGCAGGCTTTGCTGTATCCATAGGAATTTCATAATTTGTGGATGTTCCAATTCCTCGGTCAGCAATGCTGGACATAACGTTAAAAACTTTGCAACATCGCCAGATCTCGCAACCTGACCGATCTCAAAAAAACGAAGGTGGCAGAAATTGGTCACCTTATCTCCACTTTTGGTAATCCTGTCAGTGTTCCCCAAGGCGAACAGAAGATCTGCCCATAAACCGCATGTTTCAGGTAATGCCATATAGATTTCAGGAAACTTTGTAATAAATGGCATTTTCCGAACCGATTCGATGAAAGAAAATGCCGCTTGGGCGCCAGAATTCATCCAGGTCAAATAGGCACAAGTCCTAACGCTGGCGTTCAGGTGAATAATCACGTTCGGGTTCGGTTCAAAGCGCCCGGCATTGGCTTCTTCTCCCAGCTGATATAAGAACTCATGTGCAAAACTCAACATTTTACGTTGAGCATATAAACGATCAAAAATCTCGCTTCCGGGGATTGGGGTTTCCGGTAAAGAAAGGTGCAGGAAGGTGGAAAAATCCATCATTCTTGCCAGCAGTTTGCCTTTATCTACGGGTAAACTGGCCCGCGCGTGCAGGGCAACCAGACGGTGCAAACGCAAGACCGTTTTGTGCCAACGTAGATTTTGAAACCGATTGAGCAAACCTTTTTCCACCAAGCCATCAACCACATCTTGATATTGATTCATGAAGTGATGAAAAATCTCCTCTGGCACGGAATTGCCGGGCGGATACATCGCCATTTCTCGCAAGGCGGCTTTCTCGTTTGCGGTGAGAGTCTGAAAGGCCAGATCAATTGCTTTTGCCAGGGATGAGGTTGGAGTTTCCTGTTTGCTGCCATAACGGATAAAAGATACAGCCTGCTGGGGGTCATGAATTGCATCGAAAACTTTTCGCCAACCGCGTGAACGCACCTGCGCTGAAAGAATCGCGGCTGCCATTGGTAGGCCTTCAATTAAATGCCGTAACTCGCGGGCATTCTCTCGATCATATGGTTTGCCCCATTGCTCCCCCAACCGAGCTTTCAACCAGCTCGTTGTTTCTTCGTCTGTCAGCGGCTCGAGCGGAAAAGCAGATTGCTCCCAACCCAGCGGCTGCAGAGAAGAAATCCCATAGGCCGTAGCCAGTATCCAGATATTTTCCGATGGCAAGATGGATTGAAGCTGTTTCCCATCCCGAATATTTTCGACCACCAGGAGCCAACGCCCTTTTCCTTGCCCGATCATTTTTTCAATATCCCGCAGAACCTGGGCGCGGCTGACTCGGCGGCGGTCCCACTCCTGCCAGATCGACTTGAGCGATGAACTCAGATCGGCATACAGAATCCCACCATTAAAAAACCAGGCCGCCCGTTCCAGGACTTCCACCACCATCTCGGTTCTGCCGCTTCCTGGAAGCCCCGTTAAGACAACTACCCCCGGCCGAAAGACTCCAGTTTCGGGATCTGGATTGAGCAATTTCGCCACAATTTCATCCCGGATCGCCTTGCGATAAAAATGCCCCGTTCCTGGTCTGGAACGGGGCAAATTCCCGATGATGACCGGTCTCGGCCGGTTATTTCCCCGTTTCAGTTGCTCGTCAGTGTAGACCAGGCCATCCCAGTCCAACATCTCTTGTTCCAGGCCATATTCAGGCATCGTTGCTGCCATTTTTAAATGGGAGGCAAGCAACGTTTTCAGCCCTGGATAATAGGTTGGCGAGACCTTGCGTTTCCCAGTCAACCAATAAGAAACGATCACCGGATTTAGTTTGACACGATATTGGGCAACATACTCGCGCGCCAGCTCTACTGCTTTGATATCGCAAAGATCGAGAGTATGCCGCAAGCGTTGTCGGAAAACACACTCAAAAGGGGTTAGGTCTTCTGAAGGCATTGGATTTCCTGTTAATTTTTAGGGTAGGTTTGTTAAGCAGCTCTGTGTATCCTTGCAAGTGTTGGCGGCCAAATCCCACTCAGGCTGCCATTCACAAACAACGTTGTGAAATTTAGCTTTCGGAAGTTTCGAGTCGACTTGGAACTCCACACGGAGTTCAACATGGCAAACAAAAATGGTTCTCAAGTTCCAGTCACCCCCAAATCAGAAAGGTTGAAGGAATTGCTCATCGCAATCATCAAGAAAACACTCGGCGTCAAGAAATAGTTTCGTGTTTACGCAACGCCTGTGCCTGGAAAACACAGGCGTTGTGTCTTTTTACCATTGGTGGACACAACGATTATAATTACACCATTCTATAAACCTGAGGGTGCTTTATGTCCGAGACAAAAATAGTTCAACCGATTGGCAAGGCTGCCCGCCGTAAATATAACCAGCAAAATCCTTATGAAAAACAAGATGGCGCACGCAAGGCCGCTATCTATGTTCGCGTCTCACGTGAAGAGCAGGCGCTGGGCCACTCCCTCGAAGCCCAGGAACGCGAGTGCCGTGAATACCTCCTGAATGCCAAACCCAATTGGGAATTGGTCGGGATCTTCAAAGACGAACACAGCGGCAAAACCGATAAACGCCCCGGTTTTCAGGAAATGATGGATGTCATTGGAAGCGGTCAGGCCGATACCATTGTTTGCCACCACCTGGATCGCTTTTCACGCAACCTGCACGATATCCTCTCCTACTTCAAACAGCTCGAAGCCAAGGGCACCATTTTAGCATTTTCCAAGGAAGATTTTGACTTTTCCACCCCAGATGGAATGTTGCATTTTCATATCCTGGCGGTCTTTGCCGATTGGTATCTTAAGAATCTAACCCGTGAAACCAAGAAGGGCAAATTCAGCCGCATTGTGGCCGGGAAAGCCAATAACCAACTGCCTTTTGGGTATGTTCAGGATTCGGCGGGGAATGCAGTCGTGGTCGAAGAAGAAGCCAAAGCCGTGCGCGGTGCGTTCGAGCGCTATGTCACCGGCAATTACACCGATCGTCAGATTGCTGACTGGCTCAGGAACCAAGGTCTCGCCTCCCGCAAAGGTCGGGACTGGCATAAAGATAATGTTCGCACTGTTCTTAATAACGATTTCTATCATGGCGTCGTCCGCTATCACGACGATCTTTACCCCGGAAGCCATGAGCCCCTGATCTCCAAAGCCCTATTCGAACAGGCCCAAGAGGTGCGCCGGTTGCACGCACATCATCCACGCTCCACCTCTCCCAAACTGCGTGTTTATCTGCTCAACACTCTGACCCACTGCTCCGCCTGCGGGCGCCCCCTCCGCGCTCAGGGTGGCCGTGAAGATTATCGCTACTATCGTGAAGCCTCGGGCTTGCGGGGGTTCAACGATTGCCCTCATGGTGGGTTGAGCATTCACGCGGCCATTGCCGATGCGCAGATGGGTCGTATTATGCAAGCCTTCCGTCTTCCTGAAGATTGGAAGGAAGTTATCAAGAAAATCAGCACTGGCGAAGAAGAGCGCCAGCAAGTTTTGATCGAAAGAAAGCGCCTTGAGGATCGGTTGCGTCGCGTGGGTGAAATGTACGAGGATGGCGTCTTGACTAGGGTGGAGTATGAGAAGCGCCGGAATGTGGTCATGAAAGAAATGGAGGCGCTGGTTTTGCCAGATGGCGATAATCTGCTTGGTCACGGGATTCAGGTTGAAACCTTTCACCAGATCTGGCCATTGGCCACCGATGAAGAACAGCGCGAGATCTGCCGCCTGATGCTCGAATCAGTCGTGATCAATCTCCAGGAAAAACGGATTGTGAGTGTTACCCCCAATAAAGAATTCATGTGGTTTTTCAAACACAATCATCTCTTGCACGAAGAACCCAATCGTGCTGATTTTCAGGTAGATAAAATTGTGAAAGAAACCGAGCCGGAATAACCAGGATCTGAAAGTGAACACCCCAAAACGCAAACGTTTCAATCAGCGCCAAAGGCTAGAATCTGCCCGTTTTTGGTTGCAAGATTACTCCGGGAATAAAATTGTTCGAGATTACCGGCGATATTTCGGGGTTGATTGGCCAACGGCCTTCAAAGAACTTGAGATCTTGGCCATACCAATCTCAGCAGATTACAAGGAAGCTGTTCTAAAAACCTTGGCAAGAATTGCGATAGAAAAAGAGCAAAAACAGGCCGAAAAGCTAAAGGCAGAAAACCCCGATCAAGATGAAAACTTGGCTTTTATCGCAGGCTATACCAGCGGTGGCGCTCCATATGGAATCACCTGGGATGAGTGGGAGCAGATCGAACCTGACGGTTAACTCAACTTTCACTTCTCTTTTGGAAAAAGAAAGTTCGCCCCTCGTTTTTAGCAATTGAGTTCGTCATTTGCTTGACTGCGAAGACAAATCATAGTAAATTAAACGAAATCGCCCCTGCGTCACCAGGAGCGATCTCATTGCAAGTCTTGCACCTTACGATAACTCTGTGGTCAGAGTGTTTTTTTGTGCCTCAGCATCTCTGCTAAGACAAACCGCCTATTTTTTACCATTGGCGGCCCCGACGGGGGTGGAGACCTCGTTTTTTCCACCAATAGTAAAATATGGTCATCGGCGAAATTTGAGCACATTAACGGTTAAAAGAACACAGTTAGCACATATTTAGCGTTGCAAACTGCATAAATCCTATCGTATCCAAACCAGAACACACCCGGCAGGTGTGTTTTTTGTTTGTTTAGCGCTCAGTTTCGCCTTTTTTACCATTAAGGGCCCCCACGGTTGACATCAATACAGTAGTAAAACTAATCAGGGCGAGTGGTTATGTAACCCGCACAACGCTTTAGCCTTGGTGGATAACTGGTTCTCCGATAAATTACTAAACGATCTCTTTCGCTGCCAACAGAACCTGTTGCTGGCGATAATACTTGATATATCGTCCGGCATATTCATCCCGCCCGAGTAGTAAATCGGTTGCGCGGACAATCCCAGCCATCTTGGACGGGTCGGTGATGGCACAGGTAGCCCCTTCCCCCATTGCCAATGCCAGGAAAGCCTGGTTGACAAGCGGGCGATCGGGCAGCCCGTGCGAAACATTGCTGGCTCCCAGGTTGATGTTTACACCCAATTTGGTGCGTACCAACTCGATGGTTTTGAGTGTCACCAACCCAGCATTTGAGTCCGCGCCTACGGCCATCACCAGCGGATCAATGATTACATCTTCCTGCGGGATGCCTATTTGCACTGCCCGGTTGAGAATTTTCTCCGCTACCGCCAGGCGCGCTTCGGGGGTGGAAGGGATGCCGTTGTCATCCAGGATCAAGCCAATGACCGCCGCACCGTGCTCCTTTACCAATGGCAAAACCGCGTCCAGACGCTCTTTTTCGCCGCTGACCGAGTTGACCAGTACCTTGCCGGGTGCCGCTTCCAGTCCGGCAGCCAGCGCCAAGGGATTTGGAGAATCCAAACAGAAGGGCACATCGACGGTTTCAGCTACGAGACGCACGATGACAGGCATCAGCGCTACATCATCGAGGCCCGGCACCCCAACATTCACGTCCAGCACATCTGCCCCGGCTTTGACCTGCGATTGCGCCAATTCGCGGATGTAATCGAAGTTTCCGGTTTGCAGGGCTTCCACCATCTTTTTCCGTCCGGTGGGATTGATTTTTTCGCCAATAATCACCAGCGGTTTATCACTGCTGATGCAAACTTTTTTCTTTGCGCTGTGCAAGATTGTTTCCATAGAATTTTTATTCCGCAAGCAAGGATTGCGCCAGCGTAACAGCCCGGCTGGCATCCGGTGCAAAACCGTCCGCCCCGATTTTGGCGGCAAATTCTTGTGTTACAGGAGCGCCGCCTACGATAATCTTGACACTATCACGCAGCCCGGCATTTTTGAGCGCCTGAATGGTTACCTCCATGCTGTTCATGGTGGTGGTCAGGAGGGCGGACATGCCAATCAATTGAGCACCTTCCTGCGCTGCTTTGACAAACACATCAGGTGCGGCATCTGTCCCCAGATCTACGACTTCAAACCCGGCACCTTCAAGCATTAGTGCCACCAGATTCTTGCCTATATCGTGCAAATCGCCTTTCACTGTACCAATGGCAATCTTCCCTGCAGATTTCACATCGCCATTTTGCAGGTGAGGTTTCAGAACAGTCAGGCCGGTTTGCATAGCGCGGGCGGAAATCAACATCTCAGGCACAAAATAATCTCCGTCTTCAAATCGTTTGCCCACTTCCTTCATGGCGGCGATCATGCCATCAGACAGGATCAATCCCGGTTCTAAACCAGCATCCAGGGAGGCCTGCACCGCGCTTTGGGCGCTCGCCATATCTCCTTCAAGAATGGCATTGTAAAGGGTTGAAAGTTCTTCGTTCATTACCTGCATCTCCATAAAAATATTTTTGAGTGAATGAGGATTATTCAGGACTGCCGCTCGATCACAGCGTCAATCCTTCGGATCATTTCCAGGCAAGCCCGGCCATTGTGATAGGGACATTTCCACGGATCAATTTTCCAATCATTGCGATAATAGGGCGATGGATCGTCTGGGGGCTCTACCCGAAAGGGTTTTCCCAGCCGGTTAACCTTGGTAAACCATTCGCCATTCAGATGATCGATAACATAGCGATCGATATAATCCCAGCTTTGTTTGACATTTTCCCAATAATGTGGGTTGCCTGAAAGTTCAAAGCCGTTCATGAACCCAACCAGTGTTTCAGCCTGCAACCACCAATGTTTGTTCGTGCGGACATGACTGCCATACCGGGTTGATTCGAGGAACAAGCCACCATCTTTGTCAAATCCTACCCTTTCCACCGCATCCAGCATTTTCAGGGAGATTGGTTTGAGCCGGTCGAGAAGTTCGGGAGCACCCAAAATTTCGGCGGCTTCCCAGAGAAGCCAGGAAGCTTCGATATCGTGTCCGAACGAACAAGTTCCGCGTGAGCTTTCGGCTTCGTTGAACGCTTCGTCAAAGAAAATACCCAAGTGACCATCAGGGCGGATGATTTTGTCCATGAAGATGAGCAGTAATTCACGCAAGCGTTCTCCAACCCGTGCATCCGGCCAGATTTTATAAAGCGCGGCGTAGGCTTCAAGAACGTGAAGGTGCGTGTTCATCGATTTCGGCTCATTGTGATCTGCCATGCGGTTTTCGCTGATGAGTTGCCAGTTGCGGGTAAAAGATTCGCGGTAGCCAGGATGCGCCGGGTCTTTTGTTTTTTCTTCCAGCAAAACGAATAATTCCTGGATTTGGCGCAGGAGATCGGGCTGTGAGCAGAATTCGTAGTATTTGCTCAACGCATAGAGGGCAAAAGCTTGGGCGTAGGTGTGCTTAATGTCGTTAGCAGGCTGGTTGGTGGGGGAAATTTCCATGAAAAATCCGCCGTATTGGTGGTCAGCAAAGTAGGTTTGGATAACGTGATAAGCCCGGTCTGCTATTTCGGCATAAATTGTGGTGGGGAAAGCCATTGCAGCGGCAGAAAAAGTCCATAAGATACGTGCATTGAGCACACAGGCTTTGTTCGCGTACAATACTGGCTGGTTGTTGAGATCCACTGCGCCATAAAAGCCATCACCATCTTTTTCAGGGGCATTTTTGAGCCAATATTCAAGGATATTGGCTCGTAATTCGTGCTCAAATATTCGCCGGTAGGAGCTCAACTCCTTCGTGTTTTTCATAGTTTCCCTTCCTGGTTGAATTTTGTCACCAGTTCGCCTACTCGCCGAACGCGGTCAATGTCTGCGTCCGGCGGCAGTTCATCCGATACACCTAGAATAAGCTGGGGTTGAAACAGATTGACCACATCCTTTACACAAGCGGCCAGAGTTTCCCATGAATAGTGGGACAAGAAATAAACAGCCGGGATACCGTCCAGGAGCACCCGATTCCCCACCGCTTGCTTGATCTCTACCAGGGTAACATCGCCCTGTGGGAGTGGCGTGCAAGCTTCAATTGCGTCAAACGGACTCTCACGGATCAGGTTAATCAATGGGCGCATAGCACCATCTATGTGGATGTAAACTCTTTTCCCGGCCTGATGCAGTTCATCCACCCTGCGTGCATAATAAGGCAATAAATGCTTGCGCCAGATGGTTGGGGATACGAGATTGGCATCAATGTTTTCGCCGAAGTTCAAAATGTTTACAGGGCAGCGGCAAAGCTGATCGTACATGGCATTATCAGCGTGGGTATTCGCTTCAACATAGCGGCTGTATACTTCCGGGTGATCATGAAGTAGGAAAATTGAGCGCTCATAGCCCATGATTGAGATGGCAAGATGCTGAAAAGGGGAGCGTCGAAAATAGAACTGTGGCGCACCGCGCTGCCCGGCTTGCTCGAGGGCACTGTCATAGGCTGCCTGATCCCATTCCCAACTTTCATCCATCAACAGCCGTTCATACAATCCAAAATCGGCCGGGGTTTTGACCAGGTATTCATGAAAATACGATGAGTAACGCCACTCATCATAGTGAATCTCTTCAGAGAGCATTCCGCCAGACAGGTGCCACTCTCGGCGCAGGTGGGTGGGAGCTACCCAGGTTTCTCGGATTTCCACATTGCGATAGGTGAGCTTGAGCGGGAAAGTAAAGTAGCGCACAGAAGCATGGCAATAATCATAAATATCCATAAGCGAAGCGTTCTGGAAGCGGGCGGGCAGTGTGCCCCGCCGCTGGTTGACTTCATACCAATATTCCAGGCGCGGCTGCCACAATAACTGGCGTTGGTCACTTGCAAAAAAGATATCGTGATTAAGTTGGGCGAGATTGGTCATCGTTATTTCCTGTTTGGCGGAGAATTGGTAATTCAGGAGCAGGAAGGCCACTTACGGTAAATCAACGGGCAAACCATTTGCTTGACGAAGGAGCATGAAGTAATGATCAATACGAATAAATTCATAATTGGGGTTTTCCGCCTGGAGGGTTTGCATCACGTTATACAAGTTTGTTGGCGAGACCAACCAGACATTTGCCTGAGCGGCGATAAAAGCTGGCTCCTGACCAGGCTCGTCTGGATACCAACCAGAAGCGCGAGTCATGGAACGGATCGTATTGAGCAAAACCACTTCGCCATCAGCCAATGATGGATGCAGGCCAGTCTCTATCAGCCGGTTGTTAATCAAATTTGGCATGGTCCAGTTTTGATGTGTGATACCAAGCAAATAGGGCATCTCAGACGCATAGGCGTCAGCCGCTTCCGGTGTGAATCCCTGCCCAGCCGCATCCCAGATGGTGACAACTCGCATCCCCGTTTTTTCAAGATAAGCATTGGATTGCCTTGTGTAGATATGAAGGGATTCCTGGGCGGGCCAGTAGTTGGGATAGGTGTAACCCACACCGGATGGCCCGGCAATCAGGGTATCCAGTGGGCTTGATGTTTCACGGTAATAGCGCAAAATGTGTGGCGCCACATCTATCATGGCCGCATCGAATGTCCAGCCGATGGGTACCTGTCCACGATGCGGATCATCCCAGTAGACGCGCATGCGATGCTGGTCATATTGCATATTATCGCCATCGCTCAAGATAAAGGCGACATAGATTTTGTTCTCCAGGTTGGGCGGAGGTGGTATGGTTGGCACTGCCACATCGCGGGATGTGCCACCCCAAACCGTCATATTCTGCATATAGTTCGTAGCAAAAACCGGATGACCGTGTTCGGAAAGGTATTTGACATGCACCACCTCACCGCCGTTCTCTGGTTCAGGAAAGTAGCCGATGAACGGACTGGAAACAGGCATATCGCTTAAGAATTTCGACAGGATTTCCTGTTCATCCGGATGACGCGGATCGAGCCAGATGATCATGGCATTTAGCGCGATCACATAATCACGCATGTAGCCACTGATGCCGGGATCAAGCCCCACGATCAATCGGTGAGTGGTCTTGCTCCAGTAGTTGTCATAGGCCCATTGGTAGGTCTCGGCGCGGGAAGCAAACTGGTACTCGCGGAAATCCGCCAGCAACTTCAAGTTGTAGGGTGATTTAACCAACCGCGCCGCCACTTCAGGCGATGCGATAACACCACCTTCGATGCCGGCCAAGGTAGTTGCCAGGTTGATCGTATCGGGCTGTTCCGGATCATAGATCGCCACCCCGGCAATCTCGGTACGGTACATTTTGAATAGAGTCCAGGGATCCGCGATTGGAATCAATTTCGCTTCAGTAGCTAATGAATTCAACCATGTATCCGGGCCTTCTTCGGCCACATGCTTGACATAGATAAGCAGTTTCTGGCGGTTTATCAACCCTTGCAAAGAGACGATGGCATTAAGATCGTCATTGGACATGCCCAGGGTGGCGTCAACAACCTGGATTTGCTCAAAGTGATCAAATGATGGAAACAACTGGTTTCCAGGCCAGTTCAAACCAGCCCCAGCGGGCAACGCCGGGCTGCAACTCGCAAACAATGCCATACATACCAGACCGGCAACGCAGTTCCAGAGGTTCTTGGCTCGTTGTGCAATCATCAGGATTTTCCCCAGTGTGATGGCTGCCAGTGTTGCCGGCCCAGGTCAAGAAATTGATCGGGGCGAATGGCTATAAAATCAGGGCCAAGTTGGCGCAGCACTTCTGCGATGTCGTTCGGATCGAAGCACCAGTTCACGGTAAAAGCGTGAATAAATGCCGGGCGGATGCCATCCGTAAGGTTTCTAATCTCGTCTACTCGGGCGGTAATATCCCCATCCTTGCCCTTGCTTGGCCAGAAATGTTCGGTCATTGCATGAGCCACCGGAACCTGTCGGTCGGCAGTCTGGATCAAGTAGCACGAAATCGGATACGTAATCCCTGGAGTTCTGGCATAGTCGGGTAGGAATCCTACGAGACCTGGAATGCTTTCTGCATAATGTTTCAGAATGCGCTGTGCCTCCGGAAAGCCTTCCGCCAATGGGAGAAACTCAGCTACATTCTGATGGTCGATACCATATCCCAAGTGATAAGGGTTCAGGATGTTAAGATCCAATTGCTGCAGATAATAAGCGGTTTGGGCAAGATATGCTGCCCGCACTTGCTCAGGCTGCGATACACGATTGGCATATCGATATGGATTGGCATAGCCAATACCACCACCACAAGCCACGAAGTAATCATTCTCGCTGGCCGTTTCATAATAATAGGCGAGCATATCGGGAATCAAATCATAACAGCCGGGCATCACATTCCAACCGAGAGGAATTTGGCCGCGTTCCCCGCACTGCCACAAAGGCAGGTGCGCTGAATCCCAACAGTTTAGATTATCGCCATCGGAAATGATGAAGGTCAGGTAGACTTTATTCGGGTCGAGTGTGATAGGTTGCAATTCCGGCTGCTTGAAAACTGGCGCCGGCGCTCCCGAATGGACCGAAAGGTTGGGGCAGTCACAAACTATATATTTGCCATATCCGGTTGCCAGGGCGACACCCCCGCCTTCGCCTGGCCCAATCCCCTCGCCTGCATATGGATACCCCATGATGGGGCAGTTGGCCGGCAATTCGGTAAAGATATTTTCGGCAAAGGAAGTTTCAGCCTCTTGTGAAGAGCCAGGCTGCTGTCCATCGACTGCTCCGCTGATCCAGAAAGTAAATATCCGAAACTGGATCAAATAATCGCGGCCACGAACATCATTGGGATATCGAATTGCCACGATATCATGCCGGAGTTGCGGCCACAGGTTCGCATACGCCCACTGATAGGCATCCACCTTGTTCTGCCATTTTCCGCGCAGGTCAGACAGGATCGTCCAGCTTGAGTCGAATTGCGGCAATAGCTCAGGCGAAATGATCAAAGCATCTTCAATCCCTGCGAGCATGGTAGCAATATTCACTGTCGCTGGCGAGTCTGGATCGGTAATAACCAACCCGCGAATTTCCGAACGGAAACGGGTTAAGATGGAGCGCCAATCTTTGGTTTCTTCGATGATTTGAACTATCTGACGACGTTTTAAACGCTCTGGCCAGAGGTATTCACTGTGGTTAAAGCAAAGATAAAGACAGGGATTTTTTCGATTTACCAAACCTTGCAAGCTGACCATCAATAGCTGTTCAGATGAGCTAAGTGATTCGATATCACAGACAATTAAAGTGCTTGCAGGAGGCGCAGACTTGGGGAAAGGCGAAATAAGACCTTTATCTGTCACCACATTCATTCTAATTCTCCAATGTCAAAGAGGGCTGGTTCATAACCTGAGGTTCGAGTGATTTATTGTGAGGCCTTCTCAGGCAGCTTTGCAACAAACCCATAGTTCGGGTTGATTTCCTGCATCGTGAGTATCTCGATGATGCCTTTCCAGGTTTCAACCAAGCCAATCGGGCAAATTGGAAGATCATCCTTGATCTGCTCGTGTAACATCTTGAGGTTGTAACATGGCACCGCCGCGTACATATGATGTTCGGTGTGGTAATTCATGTGCCAGTAAATGAATTCCAAGATTGGGTTGAGGATGATGGTTCGGCAGCAAAGCCGGTAATCAGGAGTGTTATCAATCAGGCCGAGGTGTTGCGTGTTGTTGCACAGGAATAGTAGCCACCCGCCGTAGAAGGGAGCCAGAGTTATCAGCACAGGAAGTTGCCAGGCTCCAAAATAGAGTGAAATGGCAGCCAGGATTATGTGCACGGCCAGGTGTAGGCGGGCCCAGTTAAAAAGAATTTGGCGCTTCTCCGGTGCGTTGCCAGGAAAAAGATGATTCTCCCATTCACCTTGCAGCCTCCCCAAACTAAGACGTATGTATCCACTGATCCGTTCATAGAAATCCCAAGGATTGATGACGGCGGCTTTTACAAACGTTACCAGTTTCATTTTTACAGGGAGAACAACTTCGAGATCTTGTGGGGGATGCAAAGTATATTTATGATGTTCCTGGTGACTTGCCCAAAACAATACGGGGTTATACCAGATCAAAAGGCTAACGAGGTTCAGAAAGAAATTTCCCAATAATTTGGATTTGAAGACGGTCTTATGGCAGAGTTCATGAAAGGCATTAAGGAGGAAGGCAAAAAAGGTGCCGTGGAAGAATAAAACCAAGGCACCCACCCACCAAGGTAAATGCAACGTTGCAAACCAGAAAAGAGCTCCAGTCAGTATCAGTAACCCCAAATGTCCAAGGGATTGCATCAACCCTTTCATATCGCTGCGTTGATTGAGCGCTGCCTGAACCTCCCGTTTGACAGGGGACCGATACCAGGGGATCCTTAATTCACCCATAAAACCTCTTTGCCTTCTTAATCCTAACAACTTTCATAACAACAAAACATATCTCCTGCCGGACCGGATGATGTATTCCACCTGCTAACATTCACTGAATTAGGGCTTCACAGCGAAAGCTGAAAATCTGTTTTCGGAGCATAGGTATGTTCTTTTTGCAGGCGGAACAGTCATCCTAAGCGATGAGATTCCCATCTGATCGATAGCGCCCATACCGGTGCGCAGTTTCAATCAGGGTATGGATATTTTCCGCTGGGGTTGTAGCAGGCAGAGCGCATCCTGGCCCCAAAATCAGTCCGCCACCCGGAGCCAGCACCTCCAGTTCTTCTCTCACTTTTTGTCTGACATGTTCCGGTGTTCCGAGCGCCAAAACCCCGCTGGGATCAATCACGCCCAGGATGGTTGTTTTGCCTTGCGTTGCTTGTTTGATAACAGGCAGGTCACACTTGTAGTCCAATTCGAGCACGGCGGCGCCTGTTTCGGCCATTTCTGGGACAATGCGGGTTGCATTGCCGCAAATATGGTAAGCGAGCGGCAGATTCTCAGCCTTCAACCGCTCAATCAGGCGTTTGGCGTATCCCCATTCATACTTTTTATAGACGCGGGGGGAACACACATCCGGCCCGGAGAGCGATTCCCCGATGGAAGTCATGTGTGCTCCCTGTTCGCCTTGGGCCAGGGCATAGGTGAAAACAACATCAAGACAAAAATCGAGCAGCTGTTCCAATTTACCCTGGGAAGCCGGGTCAACAACGGCAAAAAGGAAGTTTTCGATCCCAATGAGCATGGATGCCAGAGAGAATGGCCCCTGGTCTGCGCGCCCCATGATGTAAGCCTGCTGTCCAATTTCATTCGCAACAATTCGGGTTGCTTTCAGGTTTTCCCGCAAAGGGTGGGCTTTATAGGGGTCTGGTTTGACCAGTTTTTCTACATCATCCAGGCTTTTGATGGCAGGGGCTATATGAACCGGAGCGCTATCAGCCAAGTACTCTACCTGACAGCCGCAGGCCTCTGCTAATGCAACAGTGCCATTTTCAAGCAGAATGACATCGTGGCCGAACTCACGCCAGGCTTTGATATGCCCTTCCGCCATCGCTTCGCCGTTTTGAAAGTAGGTGGGAAACGATAAACCCGAAGCCCGGGCAGTCATCATGAAATTATGCAAGTCAACTGGCACGCGATCGGGGATTCCACCGCGTAAAACGATCTTAACTCGTTCCACTGAGGTCAAATTTTGAGACATTTATTTTCCCTTCTTTTCTGACAGGAAAGTAATTGGATGATACTCACCGCCAGCCCAAGGCATCCAGAGGCAGGGCCGCCAGCAGCGCTGATTCATCATCCTGGTGTGCCCCGCGGCCTAAGAAGCGGTAGCGCAAGCGCAGATGACCGCGTTGGCTGATGGCAAAATTGGTATGCCAGTAGTGATTTACGGGCATCGAAGCCAAAAATCCATTCCAGCGCCATGGATCGATTTCCCAGCGCGCGAATTCCAGCGAGTTTGTCATCACCAATGGAGCATCCATGGGTAGCCAGTACAGGGTAGCGTCATCCGCTGCCCGGATGCGAGCCCCCC
>Ga0172368_10003685_pt1 | contig 18387 bp, 15 predicted proteins | sample Lak11m_FD_114540 | JGI IMG/M metagenome (GOLD analysis project Ga0172368, IMG submission 114540) | Freshwater microbial communities from Kabuno Bay, South-Kivu, Congo - kab_022012_11m | ecosystem: Environmental > Aquatic > Freshwater > Lake | place: Democratic Republic of the Congo: South-Kivu...
CCGAGCGCGACATCCCCGGCCTGGCCTACAGCGCCACCGACCAGGGCGAAGAGCTGGCCATGAGCCAGTTCCTGCTGGCCCCGCGCATCCTCGAGCAGGGCGCGCGGCGCGAGCTGGTGCTGGCCAACCTGGGCGGCCTCAGCCCGCAGGAGGCCGAGCAGGCCGCGGCCCCGCTGGGATTGCAGCTGGAACGCGCCTTTGACTACGGCATCTACCTGTTCAGGCGGGCGGCGCCATGATGACCTACCTGCGCCTCTTGCTGGCCCACCTGCCCGCCTTCGCGCTGGGCCTGGCGCTGGTCGAACTGCTCTACCCGCGCCGCGGCGCGCGCCACCTGGCGCTCAAGCTGGCCCTCGCGCCCGGCCTGGGCTGGGGCGCGTCCTCAGCCCTGTATTTCTTCTGGAGCCTGGCCTTCACGCCCTTCAGCGCGGGCTACGCCTGGCTGGAGGGCGGTCTGGCGCTGGCGCTGTTGGGCTGGGCCGCCTGGCGCGGATGGCGCGGGGCGGGTTCGTGCCTGGCCTGGCGCCGGCCGGCCGCGGCGGCCCTGGCGGCGGGCGGAGTGTTCGCGCTGGGGGCGCTGCTGCTCTGGCTGCGCGCCGACCTGCAGCCCAACGGCAATTTTGACGCCTACGCGACCTGGAACCTGCGCGCGCGCTTCCTCTTTTTGAGCGGAGCGCAGGAGTGGAAGACAGCCTTTGCGCCGGAGCTGGCCTGGTGGGTGCACGCCGACTACCCGCTGCTCTGGCCGCTGACCCTGCTGCGCGCTTATCTTTCACAGCAGCGCGTGCTGACTCAGGCGGGGGTGCTGCAGGCGCTGATCTTCGCCTGGTCGCTGCTGGGGCTGGCCCTGGCCGGGATGGCGCGCCTGCGCGGCGGCTGGCAGGCCGCGCTGAGCGGGCTGGCCTTGATCGGCATGCCCTGGATGCTCAATTACAGCGCTTTCCAGCAGGCCGATGTGCCGCTGGTCTTCTACACCCTCGCCTGCCTGGTCCTGCTGCTGCTGGCGCAGCGCGAGCCGGCTGGCGGGCTGTATGCCCTGGCCGGGCTGGCCGCCGGCTGCGCGGCCTGGACCAAAAACGACGGCGCGGTGATCTTACTGGCAGCCTGCGCCGCCCTGCTGGCCTGCGCGCCGCGCCGCCGCAACCTGGCCGCCTTTGGCCTGGGGCTGGTCCTGCCGCTGGCCGCGCTGCTGGTTTTCAAGGCGGCCCTGGCCCCGCCCGGCGACCTGCTCGGCGCGCAGAGCGCGGCCCAGGCCGCCGCCAAGCTGCTCGACCCGCTGCGCTACGCCGCCATCGCGGCCGCGCTGCTGCGCCTGCTGCCCGGGGTGGGCGGGCTGCCCTGGCCTGCCCTGGCGGCCGGGCTGCTCTACCTGCTGCTGGCCGGGCGCGACCCGCGCCAGCCCGGCCTGAGCGTGCTGCTGCTGCCCGGCCTGACTCTGCTCGGCTACAGCGTGGTCTACCTGATCACGCCCCAGCCGCTGGAGTGGCATTTGAACTACTCACTCGACCGGCTGGTCTTCCACGCCTTCGTCCCGGCCCTGTTTGTGTGGCTGAGCCTGGCGCGCACCCCCGAAGACCTGTGGGCGGCGCTGACCGGGCGAGCCTAGAGCGTGTTTACCCTGGCGGGGAAGCCCATCCCCCCTGCCCCCTTCCCAAAGGGAAGGGGGAGTTAAAGAGGTTTGAAGGTGAAATGCGGCACAAAGTGCCGCATTTCACCTTCAGACCTCTTCCTCTCCGCCCCTCTAAGGGGCGGGGCTGGGGGTGGGGTGAGCAGTTACTTTATTTCTTATTTCTGTTCTTAAAGCATGCCTCCGCTGACCGGGTACAAAGATCAGCGGAGGCGTTCGCCAAAGGAGAAGACAGATATAGTGAAGGGTTCGTTGCTGTCTTGCCTATAATCATACTCCAAAGCAGTTGTATGACAACTCGCAAACATCACATTCCCCGTGTGATTTTTCTCACAAAAAGCGTGGGATGTATCCGCTCAATAAAACATGCTGTGGCATTCAACTTGCAACGATATTGCTTGACCATTTGGAACGGATATGCTACTATCGTGGTGTATTCTTAAGAAATCTATGAAATGTGTCCAATTTTTCTTGTGAATCCGGGCGCGCCACACACTCAACCGGTCGCCCTGCTGCTAAAGGAAGGAGAATTAAGCATGAACAAGATGATCAAGATTGTATTTATGGTGGTGCTGTTGGCGTCGCTCGTTTTGGCGGCAGGCTGCAACCTGAAGGCTTCGACCGCCCCGACCGCCAAGGTCACCCCCACCAGCGAGCTGGACTTTCTGACCCCCACCGCTGGCAAGAACATCGCCGGGGAATTTGCCACCCAGACCGCCGCGGCGGATAAGAAGGTTGCCACGGCCACGCCCGCGGCCCCTAAGGCCGACGAAGCCACCGCCACGCCGGAAGCTCCCAAGCCGACCGATGCTGCCCAGCCGACCGCCACGACGGCCGCCAACCAGGCCGCCGCGACCAGCACGCCCGTTCCAGCCGTGATCCCGACCCTGACCCGCCCCGCGACCTACACGATCCAGAAGGGTGAATTCCCCTACTGCATCGCCCGCCGCTATGACCTGGACGTGGCCTCGTTCTTCGCCGCCAATGGCCTGGGCGCAGGCTCGGTCGTCTCGGTTGGCGCGGTGCTGAAGATCCCCGCCAGCGGCAACTGGAACACCGCCGCCTATGGCCCGCGCGCCCTGCACAAGCACGCCGACTACAAAGTCAACTCGGGCGACACGGTCTACACCATCGCCTGCTATTTTGGCGATGTTTCCCCCGAAGCCATCCTGGCCGCCAACGGCCTGGCAAAAGCCTCGGATGTCAAGGCCGGGATGACGCTGAAAATCCCCTAAGCCGGGCCCAAATCTCCGGTTTACTGATATGATTAATGGCGGGAGCTGCGCTCCCGCCATTTTCATTGCTCCAGGGAACCGTTTATGAGTTATGAGCTGCTGAAACGCATCCAGATTTACGCCGGGCGGATTTTTAGCGTCGCCAAACACGAGTACAGCCTTCCAGACGGCCGCACCTTCACCTACGACGTGGTAGAGCACAGCGGCGCGATCACGATCATTCCGGTCGACAAGGATGGCAGCCTGATCTTTGTGCGCCAGTACCGCGTGGGCTCGGGCGGGCCGCTGCTGGAGTTCCCGGCCGGCCTGCTGGAAGACGACGAAGATCCCCTGTCGGGCGCGGCGCGCGAGGTGCGCGAGGAGATCGGCATGGCGGCAGGAAAGCTTGAGCATCTCGGCTATTTTTACATGGTTCCCGGCTATTCGACCGAGTTCATGCACATCTACCTGGCCACCGGCCTCTACCCGGCCCCGCTGCCACAGGACCAGGACGAATTTTTGGAGGTGGTGCGCATCCCCTACAAGCGCGTGATGGAGATGGCGCGCAGCGGCCAGATCCGCGACGGCAAGACCCTGGCCGCCCTCTTCCTGGCCGAACCCTACCTGTCGAAGTAGAGCGGCGTGATGTTTTTTCGGTATCCTCTCAGAAAAAAGGGGTAAGTTGTGTGTGGATTTGGCGCTTCGCGCCAAATCCACACACAACGCCCCTGCTTTTTGAGATGATACTTTTTTCGCGTGTTTTTTGGGGCGCGGCAGCCGCGCCCCAAAAAACACGCGAATATTACTTAACTGTGCAGGTGGCCTGGCGGATTTCGCCGAGGTGGTAGGCGGTGTGGGCGACGATGCCCATCGCGCCGGCCAGGCTGTGCGGCTGGTCCCAGCACTCATAGGCCTGGATCGTGGCGCGCGTGCGCTGGTAGGCCTGGCGCAGGCGATCTTGCAGGGCCGTCCATTCCTGCGGCGTGACGCCGCTCATACTGCGCCAGACCTCGCCCCAGTCGGCCGGTTCGTTCTGGCCTGTTTGGATGAAGCGATCCAGCACATCCAGGTAAAAGCAGATGTGCGTCACCTGGGCGGCGATCGTGGCGCATTGACCGCCCACCGCCACCGAGGCCTGCGCCGCGCTGATCCCGGCCAGGGTTTCAAGCAAGGATGTGCCGCGGTCCAGGTAGATGCCGAAGACGGACTCGAAAGTCTCGGTCAGCAGGTCAAGCAGTTCGCTGGTGAACTGCTGGGTGGGGATGGAGCTGGTCATGGTTTTCTCCGCTATCGGCATTTTTGATTCCGGCACGCTGCTTTGAGCGGGCGCGCGCGCCGGAGGTCAGGCTGGCGAATACACAGCGCTGCGAAGTCGAGCATCCCTCAGCGCGCCAGCGCTTGAATTTTTACGCGCGGCAGCTGGACGGGCAGGGTGCCGCGGGCCGGGATTTCACCCAGCCAGAACTTGACCGCGGCGCGCTGGGCCATCGGGCTGCCGCCGTAAGCGGCGGCGATGGTGGGCGCCTGGGGCAGTTCAAAGGTCAGATAGGGGCTGCCAAAGCTGGTGTAGATCACCTGGGGATGCTCGGTGAACAGCGAGCGCCAGCCCCAGTTGCCAAAGCTGCCGACCAAGACGCGCACCGAGCCCAGCGTCATCATCGGCTCGACATGCACGTTGATAAAGACCGCCGCGTGCTCGCCGGCTTTGGCGCGCAGCTCGTCGCTGCGCGGGTTGAGCAGGTGCTCGACCTGGAAGCCGCGCTTCTGCAGCTCCTCGTCAAAAGCGGTCAGGTCGGGCAGGGGCCGCATGGTGTTGGTGGGCATGACCGTGACGGTCAGGATCTTGGCGCCCTGCGGCAGGGCAAGCGGGAACTGCACACTGGAGCGCAGCAGGGTGATGCTTTGATCGGCGATGGCCTGCGCGGCCTGGGCGAAGGAGGCGCTTTCGGCCGGGCTGGGGGCGGGGCCGAGCGGCTCCTCGACCAAATGCAGGCGCGCCTTCAGGCTCAGCACGCGCCGGGCCGCGTCCTGCACGCGCTCTTCCGGCAGGCGTCCGTCGCGCACGGCTGCCAGCAGGGCCGGGTAATCCGTGTCGGGCTTGGTGTCCAGGTACACGTCAATCCCGGCGTTGATCGCGGCCACGGCCCGTTCGGCGGGCGGCAGACGCGAGGCAAAGCCCATCATGCCGGTGGCGTCCGAGACAATCACGCCCTCAAAGCCGAGTTCCTGGCGCAGCAAGGTCTGCAGCAGCTCGCGCGAGATGGTGGCGGGCGGGGCGTCTTCCAGATTCTCCAGGTAGCCCTGGTAGGCGGGCAGCGAGATGTGGCCGGGCATGACCGTCCAGGCTCCGGCGCCAATCGCCTGCTTCCAGACATAGCCAAAGGTCTCGAGCCACTGCTCAAACGGCAGGTTGTTGATCGTGGTCACCAGGTGCTGGTCGCGGCTGTCCATGCCGTCTCCCGGGAAGTGCTTGGCCGTCGCGGCCACGCCGTGCGCCTGCAGGGACTGGATCAGGGCCGCAGCCAGGCGCGCCACCCGCTCGGGCTGGTCGCCCAGCGAGCGGATATTGGTGACCGGATTCTCAAAGTTGTAGTTGAGATCGATGTCTGGCGTCAGGCACCAGTTCACCCCAATCTGGCGCGCTTCCAGCGCGGTGGCTTTGCCCAGCGCGGCGATCAGCCCGGTGTCATTGGCCGCCCCGGCCGCCATGAAAGGCGGGAAATCCGTGCCGTAGTTGGCCCACTCAGCCGCGCCGTGCTCCATGTTGGCCACGGCCAGCAGCGGAATCGGCGCCGCGCGCTGTAAATCGGCCATAATCGCGCGGTAGGCCTCCGCCGTTGGGACGCGCGCGGTCATCGCGCCAATCGGCACTTTCTCCAGGAAGGTCAGCCACTCGGCGGCGGTAGTGTACGGCTGGGTGACTTGCAGCAGCTGGCCGACACATTGTTCCATGGTCAGAGAACGGAGGGTGTTGTCCACCCATTGCGCTTGCTGGGGAGTTAGAGGCTGGATCATCGGTTCATCGCTTTCTGGAAAAAGGTGGCGTGCGTCCCGGCTCGTTTGCGTTCTGGCAACAAGGGGAAAGTTTGCGATGCTTTGATTGTAGCAGAACCCCTCCTGTTCGCCCACGGATACCGGGGTGAATATGGGGGTGTCTTCTCTCTTGGGGCGTAAAGGTTGGCATAAAATACCAGACGTGGAATTTCGGCGCGTTATTCATATTGACTTTTCCCTGATCAATGATACGATGCGCAGGATGATTATGAGCCGTATTCAATCAGGAGAAGAGAATGGCAGTTCTTCGCGATCAGTCATCGTTAGCTGTGGTAGTTAAGGCAGGCGCCGGCCGTTTTGGGGAAATTACAAAACTAGGTGGGGTCAGTCCGAACGATATCAAAGTTTCCAGCCAGGATACCCGCGAGGCTTTCTCCGTATTTGAATACACCGGCATCGGCAAAGGCGGCCCGCCCCTGCATATCCACCCTTATCAGGATGAGGTGTTTTATATCCTGCAGGGTGAATACCTGTATCAATGCGGCGAAGAACGATTTTCTTTGAAAAATGGGGATCCGATTTTTCTTCCCAGGGGGGTAGCGCATACCTGGGCTCAACTGACTGAGGAGGTAAAACTGCTGTTCTTTTTCCAGCCCGCGGGGAAGATGGAGGCTTTTTTTCGAGCAGTTGGAAATCCAGAGAGTGTCCCTATCTCAGATGGAGGGCCAGATTTATTTGAGCTGCATGATATGAAGATTGTCGGCCCACCTATCGACTTTGAATCTGCGCGATGAGAATGTGTCAGCGAAGTAACTGCGAGGATGTTAATGACTTTTTACACAGATCCTCCCCGGCCGTTTATAATAATGCAAAATAGTAAAGGAGTATTGACTATGTCTCTGTATGGGATTGTTTTACCGCTGCATTCGATCGTGCGCTGGCTGGTGGTGATCGCCGCGCTGGCCGCGCTGGGCCGGGCTGTGTATGCGTTGGTGAGTAAAAAAGAGTGGACCGACCTGGATAACCGCCTGGGCATGCTGTACACGATGTCGATGGATATTCAGCTGCTGGCCGGGATCATCCTGTATTTCTTCGCCAGCCCGCTGACAACGGCCATGTTCAGCAATTTTAGTGCGGCGATGAAAAATTCGGACGCGCGCTTCTTTGGCATGGAGCATATTTTCATGATGGTCGTGGCGGTCGTGCTGGCGCATGTCGGCCGCGCCCTGTCGCGCAAGGCGCAGAACGCCCCGGCCAAACACCGCGCGGCGGCGATCTGGTTTGGGCTGTCGCTGCTGGCCCTGCTGGCCGGCATCCCCTGGTTCCGCCCGCTGCTGCCGTTCATCGGCTGAGCCTGCCCGCGCCCGCCAGGGCTGTTAGGTTTTTGCAAAGTGATCGTAGGGTAATCGTAGGATTACCGTCAAGTACGCAAAAGCCATCCCTGGTAACATAACATGCAAGGGCGACTTCTCTTCTTCTCCTCCTTTTGACTGCCAGGATCGGCGTTCCTGGCAGTCACAATTTAAAGCCCGTTGTTTGCAAATTTGATAGCATCAAGGCAATCGTTACGGGACGAATTCCTGATACGATATAGATATCTTTCTCGTATTTTCTCAGAAGAGGGAGCAAGTTGTGTGTGCATTGAGCGCGAAGCGCCATATTCACACACAAAGCCCCTGCTTTTTGAGAAGATTTTCTTTCTCTTTTTCTTTTTTTCAGGCAGGTAGGATATGTTAACAAAGACTCTCCGCATGCTATTGTTGGTGCTGCTGCTGGTGGCTCTGGCTGCCCCGGCCGCGCCGGCCCAGGCCCAGCCGTCCGCGCCGCGCTGGATCGCGGCCAAACCGCTGATCGTGTATGCCAACCCGGTTTACTCTAACCTGCGCGTGCCCGCACCGGAACGCCCCGTGCTGCAAAACGGGGTGCATACCTCCGCGATCATCGTCGATTTCGTGCCCGGCGGAACGGATGGCTGTCTGGATTTTCCAGCCGAGGCGCGCACGGCCTACCAGTACGCGGCCGATATCTGGGGCGGGCTGCTGCCGGTCACCGTGCCGGTGCACATCAGCGCCTGCTGGGCGCCGATGGGGGAGGGCTATCTGGGCGCGGCGTCGACCAACTTCACCGACGGGTTTGCCAACCAGCCCTATCCCAACACCTGGTATCCGGTCTCGCTGGCCAACCAGCTGGCCGGTTCTGACCTGAACGGGGCAGAGCAAGAAATCGTGCAGTATTTTAACAGCCAGTTTGACGCCTGGTCGTTTGGGCTGAGCGGGTCGCCGAGTTATTATGAGTGGGATTTTGTCAGCGTGGTGTTTCATGAGATCGGCCACGGGCTGGGCTTCACCGGCATGATCGAGGTCGCAGGCGGGCGCGGCTACAACAATTCCCTGAGCATCTTTGACCGCTTCACCTGCGACAGCGCCGGCACGCCGCTGACTTCTTACCCCAATAATTCGCCTGAACTGGCCGCCGTGCTGACCAGCGCGGCCTTCTTCAATGGTCCGCAGGCGCGCGCTGCCAACGGCGGGAACAGGGTGCCGCTCTTCACCCCATCCAGCTGGATGCGCGGATCGAGTTACTCGCACCTGGCCGAATCCTTCAACGGCGGCCCCAACGCGCTGATGACCTATTCGCTGCAAAACGGCGAAGCGATCCACTCGCCCGGGCCGGTCACGATGGGACTGCTGGCCGACGTGGGCTGGCCGTTTCAGTCGACCCCGGCTGCGCCCGCCAATCTCGCGTTGAGCGCGGTCTCGGAGACGCAGATCAACCTGTCCTGGCAGGACAAGAGCAGCAATGAGACCGGCTTCGAGGTGGAGCGTTCGACGGACGGGACGAATTGGAGCAAGATTGCCACGGCGGCCGCCAATGCGACCACGTATGCCAACAGCGGGCTGACCAAAAGCACGCGCTATCACTACCGCGTGCGCGCGGTCAACGGAATATATCCTTCCGAGTATTCCAACACGGCCGCGATTTATACCCTGGGGCCGCCGGCCGCGCCGCTCAATCTGAAGGCCAGCCCGGCCGGGCTGGACAAGATCATCGTGAGATGGACCGACAACAGCCCGAACGAAACGGGGTTCCGCATCGAGCGCTCCGGCGACGGCGGGAAGACCTGGGCTTTGTTGATGGAGACCGGGCCAAACGCGACCAGCTACACCAATACCGGCCTGGTTATGGCCAAGACCTACCATTACCGGGTCAGCGCCAAGGCCAGCGCGTACCTGTCGGCGTTTGCCGGTCCGGTCAGCGCCACCACCTGGTCGGTGGAGCGCAGGCTCAACCTGGCCTTTTTGGCCCGCTGAGCCAGGGCTGCCCTCACCCTGCCCTCTCCCAAAGGGAGAGGGGCGAAACCCAGTTAATGCTGGTTTTGGCGGCGTAAACGCCGCCAAAACCAGCAAAACAGATTCCAATGGAGTTGACTCGTGTTTTTATTTATGGTACTATGGTAACGATACCATATCAGGGATAAACTAACCTTCGATGCCAACCATTCAGGATGTCGCCAGGCGGGCGGGGGTCGCAGCGATCACCGCCTCGCGCGTGGTCAACAACAGCGGCTACGCCAGCCAGGACGTGCGCGAGCGCGTGCTCAAGGCGGCGGCCGAGCTGGGCTATGTGCCCAACACGCTGGCGCGCTCGCTGCGCTCGCGCAAATCGCACACCCTGGCCCTGATCCTCTCCGACATCACCAACCCCTTCTTCACCACCATTACGCGCGGGGTGGAAGACACCGCCAGCGACGCGGGCTATACGGTCATCTTCTGCAACACCGACGAATCGGAAGATGAGGAAAGCAAATACATGGATGTGGTGCTGCAGAAGCGCGTCGACGGCATCCTGCTGGTCCCGGCCGGCGGCGGCGAGCGCTCGATCCAGGCCGCGCGCGAGCAGGGCATCCCGCTGGTGGTGCTCGACCGGCGTGTCAGCGGCGCGCAGGTGGACGTGGTGCGCTGCGATTCGCAGGCGGGCACGCGCGAGCTGACCCGCATGCTGGTTTCGCTCGGCCACCGCCGCATCGCCATGCTGACCGGCCCGGCCAGTGTTTCGACCGCTGTGGACCGGGCTGAGGCTTTTTGCGACGCGCTGGCCGAAGCCAGGTTGTCGGCCGAAGGGCTGGTCTTCTACGGCAGCTTCACCCAGTCCAGCGGGGCGGAGATGGTGCGCCAGGCTCTGGCGCTGCGCCCCAGGCCGACGGCGCTGTTTGCCGCCAACAACTTCATCGCGATCGGCGCGCTGGTGGCTCTGCGCGAGCAGGGCCTGCGCGTGCCAATGGAGATAGCGCTGGTCGCGTTTGACGACCTGCCGCCGGCCCTGGTGACCTTTCCCTTCCTGACCGTGGCCGCCCAGCCGGCCTATGAGATGGGCTGCCAGGCCACACGCCGCCTGCTCGAGCGCCTGGCCCACCCGGACCAGACCGCGCCGGTTGAGATAGTGCTGCAGACCGAAGTGATTTTGCGCGCCTCCAGCGGCGGACCGCTGGAAGGGTGAGCAATTTGTGAGCAACGTATATTTTTCGAGGAGACGCAATGACCAAACCATTTGAACCGACCTGGCAATCGCTCAAACAGTACCAGACCCCGGAGTGGTACGTCGACGGCAAATTCGGCATCTTCATCCATTGGGGCATGTATGCCGTCCCGGCCTTTGGCAATGAGTGGTATCCGCGCAATATGTACCTGCAGGGCACGCGCGAGTACGAGCACCACCTGCAGACCTACGGCCCGCAGGCGCAGTTTGGCTACAAGGATTTCATCGCGCATTTCAAGGCCGAGAACTACGATCCGGCCGCCTGGGCGGCGCTGTTCGAGCAGGCCGGCGCGCGCTTTGTGGTGCCGGTGGCCGAGCACCACGACGGCTTTGCCATGTACGACACGGCCCTTTCGCCCTGGTGCGCGGCCAAAATGGGCCCCAAGCGCGACCTGATCGGCGACCTGGCTGCTGCGGTGCGCGCGCGTGGACTGACCTTTGGCCTCTCCAGCCACCGCGCCGAGCATTGGTTCTTCATGAACGGCGGGCGCGAGTTCGATTCGGACGTCAACGACCCGCGCTACGCCGATTTCTACGGCCCGGCCGTGCCCTGCGAAAACTCCAAGCCCGGCGACCGCGAGGCCTGGAACAGCCGTGACTGGACCCCGCGCCCCGACGCCGCTTACCTGGAAGACTGGCTGGCCAGGTGCTGCGAGCTGGTCGACAAATACCAGCCGCAGTTGTTCTGGTTCGACTGGTGGATCGAGCAGATCGTCTTCCAGCCCTATGTGCAGCGCTTTGCCAGCTACTATTACAACCGCGGGTTGGAGTGGGACAAGGGCGTGGCGGTCAATTACAAGAACTACACATTCCCGGTCGAAGCGGCCGTGTGGGACATCGAGCGCGGGCAGCTGGCCGGCCTGCGCGAGCCATTCTGGCAGACCGACACCTCGGTCTCGCGCAACTCGTGGGGCTATATCGAGGGCCATATCTACAAACCATCCGCCGAGATCATCGGCGACCTGATCGATATCGTCAGCAAGAACGGCGCGCTGCTGCTCAACATCGGCCCGCGCCCGGATGGCACGATCCCCGAGGAAGAGCAGACCATCCTGCGCGAGATTGGCGCCTGGCTGAAGGTCAACGGCGAGGCGATCTATGCCACGCGGCCGTGGGTGAGTTTTGGCGAAGGCCCGACCCAGGTGGCCGACGGCGGCTTCACCGACGGGCAGGCGCGCGGCTACACCGCCGAGGATATCCGCTTCACGCGCAAGGACAACGCACTGTATGTGATGACCCTGGCCCAGCCCGGCGCGGAAATCCGCATCCGTTCGCTGGCGTCGGACAAGTTCGACGCGGGCCGGATCGTTTCGCTTGGCCTGCTGGATGGGCGCGCCCTGGAGTGGCGCCAGGACGCGGACGCGCTGGTTGTGCGCGTTCCGGCCCTGGCCGGGCAGGCGGCGATTAAGATCGTCTGCACCAGCCTGGATTGAAAGCGAAGAGCACCCACCCCCCGACCCCCGCCCTCGAGGGCGGGGGAGAAGAGGCTTTTTTGCTGGTGTTGGCGGCACTTTGTGCCGCCAACACCAGCAAATGTGGGGGCAGGGGTGAGGGCAAAATTGGATCGATATCAACCGGCAAATCTTAGACGTCGGAGAGCGGACAGCGGATCCCGGACAGCGAACAACAAAAGAGGTTTTACTTCATGTCTCACAACAAAACAGCATTGGATGTCTTGAACAAGGACGATTTAATCGTCGTGGCGGGGGCGGGCGGCTTCATCGGCGGCTCGCTGGTGCGCCGCTTTCACGAGCAGGGCTTCACGCGCATCCGCGCGGTTGACCGCAAGCCGCTGCCCGAGTGGTACCAGCGCGTGGCGGGCGCGGAGAACCTGTGCCTTGACCTGAGCGACAAGGCCAACGCTGAGAAAGCAGTTGAAGGCGCGGCCGAGGTCTACAACCTGGCGGCTGACATGGGCGGGATGGGCTTCATCGAGACCCACCGCATCGAGTGCCTGCGCTCGATCTTGATCAACACCCACATGGTCGAAGCGGCCTACCGTGCCGGGGCGCAGCGCTTCTTCTTTTCCTCCTCGGCCTGCGCCTACAACACCCTGCTGCAGCAGACCCCCGAAGTGATCGCTTTGAAGGAAGCGGACGCTTACCCGGCCATGGCCGAGCGCGGCTACGGTTGGGAAAAGCTGATGAGCGAGATGTTCTGCCAGGAATACTGGGCCGAGCGCCAGTTTGAGACGCACATCGCGCGCTTCCACAATATCTATGGCCCCAACGGCACCTGGTTTGGCGGGCGCGAAAAGGCCCCCGCCGCGATCTGCCGCAAAGTGATTGAGGCCAAGGACACCGGCAAACTGCACATCGACATCTGGGGCACCGGCGAGCAGACCCGCTCGTTCTGCTATATCGACGACTGCCTGAAGGGCATCGACATGATCATGCACTGCGACGATCTGATCGCCACCCCAATCAACCTCGGCTCGAGCGAGCTGGTCTCGATCAACAAGCTGGTCAGCCTGGCCGAAGAGATCGGCGGGGTCAAGCTGGAACGCAGCTACCAGCTCGACGCGCCTAAGGGCGTGGCCGGGCGCAACAGCGACAACACCTTCATCCAGTCGGTGCTGGGCTGGGAGCCGAACACCCCCCTGCGCGACGGCCTGGAGAAGACCTACCATTGGATCGAGCAGCAGCATTTCCTCAAGAAGGCTGGCAAGCAGGTGGTGCATGACTGATCTGGGCCAGGTCATCGGGCAGATTCCGTACCGCATGGCCCTGGCAGGCGGCTGGATCGACCAGCCGTTTCTGTCGCAGCGCAACCCGGCCGGGGTTGGTTCGATGGTGGTGGTCGGCCTGGAAGCCGACCGCTTCTATATGGAGCGCTGCGGCATGGCGACCGGCACGCGCAACGTGGCCCTCAGGCTGTGGGGCAGCCAGCTGCCGCCGGGCGACCCGGCGGCCCTGGTCAGCGAGCTGTATGAGGCGGAGAACCGCGGCAAGCCCGAGCCGTCCGGCTCGCAGGACATGATCGGCCTGATCTACCCCGGCATCAGCCGCCTGGATTACCGTTTCGACCACGCGGGCGGGATCTTCCCGGCCCAGATCGAAAACTGCCGCGACCCGCAGGCGGCGGCCTGGCTGGAGCGGGTGATTCACTTCCTGCCGGTCCTGCAGCGCCCGCCAGGCTACAATCCGCTGGAGGTCAAAAATCTCAACCCGGATTGGGTGCGCCGCCTGGGGCAGAGCGGGAGCGACTGTTATAATGCAATCCTGTCCAGGGATATGCGCGCGCTGGCAGCGTCGTTCAATGAGTGCATGCTGTGCTGGGAGACGCTGTTGCCCGGCACGGTCAGGCACAAGACGATTGGTCTCGACCTGGGCGGACTGCTGCGCGCCTATCAAGCCCGCTACCCCGGCGCGATGTACTCGGGCTGCGGCGGCGGGTACCTGATCGTCGTTGCTGAAGAACCTGTTCCTGGCTCATTTCAAGTGAGGGTGCGTTTATGAAGGTTGCCGCGATTACCGGACCGCATGCCTGTGAGATCATCGAACGGCCTGACCCGCTGGTCAAGGCCAATTTTGCGCGCGTCAAAATCACCGTCGCGCCGATGTGCACGGAATTTAAAGCCTACAAAGAGGGCTGGAAGAGCGACGGGCTCGGCCACGAGGCGGCCGGGGTGGTCGATGCGGTGGGCGAGAGCGCCTCGGTGCGCGTGGGGCAGCGCGTGGTGGTCATGCCGCAGTATCCGTGCGGGACGTGCGAGCTGTGCCTGGCGGGCGATTACATCCACTGCGAGCACACCGTCGACCCGCTGCAGCTGTGCGGCAGCGCCACCGGCACCGCTACCTATGCCCAGTACTGCATCAAGCAGGACTGGCTGCTGCTGCCCATCCCCGACGATATCTCGACCGAGCACGCGGCAATGGCCTGCTGCGGGCTGGGGCCGACGTTTGGCGCGGCCGAGCGGATGGAGATCAACCGTTTTGACACGGTGGCGGTGGTCGGCCTGGGGCCGGTCGGGCTGGGCGCGGTGATCAATGCCGCCTTCCGCGGCGCGCGCGTGATTGGCGTGGAAGGCAACCCCTACCGCGCCGCGCTGGCGCGTGAGCTGGGCGCGCAGGAGATCGTCGACCCGGCCGACCCAGACGCGCTGCGCCTGCTCAAGGAATTGACGGGCGGGCGCGGGGCGGATAAGGTGATTGAATGCACGGCCATCCCTGCCGCGCAGGCCTTTGCCATCCAGGCCGCCCGCCGCCGCGGCGCAGTGGCCTTTGTGGGCTGGGGCGGGCATATCGAGCTGGATAACATGATCCCAGGCGGGCTGAGCCTGTACGGCTGCTGGCACTGGAACCTGCACGGCCAGACGCGCATGTGGCAGACGATCCGCGCCAATCCTGTTCAAATTGAGCGATTGATCACCCACCGCTTCCCGCTCAGCCAGGTCCAGGCAGCCTGGGAACTGCAGTTGGGCGGGCAGTGCGGCAAAGTGCTGTTGGACCCCTGGGGATGATGCCATGAAAACCTACCGCGCCGCCGTGATTGGCTGCGGGAGCCGCGCTCCCGCGCATATCGAAGCCTACCAGTTGATCCCAAACGCCAGTGTGGTGGCCTGTTGCGCCCCTTCGGCGCGGCGGCGCGATCCGCTGGCGGCCAAATATGGCCTGCGCGCCTATGCCGACCCGGCCGAGATGATCCGCGCCGAGCAGCCGGACATCGTCCACCTGGTCACCTGGCCAGATACGCGCGTGGAGCTGATGAGCCTGGTGGCCGAGCTGGGCGTGCCGCTGTGCACCACCGAGAAGCCCCTGGCAGGCGGCGTGAAAGACTGGCGCGCGCTGGTGACGCTGGAGCAGCGCAGCCGCACCAAATTTGGCGTTTGTCACCAGATGCGCTGGCAGCCGCACCTGGTCCAGTGCCAGCAGGCCCTGCGCAGCGGGCAGCTGGGCGAGATCCGCTTTTTGGATATTTCGGCCGGCATGAACATCGCCGGGCAGGGCACCCACACCCTCAACTACGGCATGTCGCTGGCCGGCGATCTGCCGGTGACGCGCGTGTTTGCCAACGCCAGCGGCTGGGATGCCGCCGACCCCGGCCACCCCGGCCCGGCGGCCTCTGAAGCTTACCTGACCTTTGCCAACGGCCTGCGCGGGCTGTGGACCTCGGGCTACGTTTCGCCGCGCTGCGGCGACCCTGCTACCACCTGGCAGCACGTGCGCGCGGCGGCCTACGCCGAACGCGGGCGCGTGCTCTACGAAGAGTTCGGGCGTTGGGAGATCGTCGGCGAGGGCTTCGCGCAGAATGGAAATTACGGCGGGATGGCCGAGTGGGCCAGGAACAACCAGAAGGCCCAGGCCGGGTTTCACCAGGCCATGTTCGCCTGGCTGGAAGATGATCAAAAGACGCCGGGCACGGCCTTCAAGCAGTCGCTGCACGAATGGCAGGTGGTCCTGGCGATGTACCAGAGCGCGCTGGAGCACCGCCCGGTCGACCTGGAGGGTTTTGACCCGCCGGACGACCTGGTCGAGCGTTTCCGCGCCTTCGCAGGAGAGGTAAGATGACGGTTGGCGTGAGTGGAAGTTTTGATGATTTGCGCGCGCCTGGGATGCGTTTCCTCGAAGAAGCGGCCAAGCTGGGTGATCTGCGCGTCTACCTGTGGTCGGACGCAATGGTGCTGCGCTATACCGGCCAGCCGCCCAAGTTTCCGCTGGCCGAGCGCACATATTTTCTCAAGTCGGTGCGCTATGTCTCGGAGGTGGTCGTGCTGGACGCCTTCCCGGATATCGCCGACATGCTCGCCAACCACCGGCCGGATGTGGTGGCAGTGCTGGCCCATGACGAGGCCATGCTGGAGTTCTGTGACCGGCTCGAGCTGCCGCGCGTAGTAATTTCCGCCGCGCAGCTTGAAGGCTTCCCACCCGCGCCCGAGATGGACCTGGTCCGCCGGCCGGGGCGCAAGAAAGTTTTAGTGACCGGCTGTTACGACTGGCTGCACTCCGGCCACATACGCTTCTTCGAAGAGGCGGCCCAGTACGGCGAACTGTATGTGGTGGTGGGCAACGACGCCAACGTGACCAACCTGAAGGGCGAAGGCCACCCGCTCTTCCCGCAGGATCTGCGCCGCTACATGGCCGGGTCGATCCGCTTCGTCCACCAGGCCCTGATCACCTCGGGCTGGGGCTGGATGGACGCCGAGCCGGAAGTGCTGCGCCTGCGCCCGGAGATTTACCTGGTCAACGAAGACGGCGACAAGCCCGAAAAGCGCGAGTTTTGCCAGCAGCACAACCTCGAATACGTGGTGCTCAAGCGCCTGCCCGCCCCCGGCCTGGAGAAGCGCTCCAGCACCGACTTGCGCGGGTTTTAAGGTCCGCCTCGCAGATATATTTTCCCGCGTTTTGCGAAACAGAAAGGGGGTGGGTTGTGTGTAAATTTGGCACTTCGTGCCAAATTTACACACAACACCCCTACTTTTTGAGAAGATACTTCAGTTTTTATTTTAGAAAGGAATGGATATGCAGCCAACGGATCACCGCTACCGCCAGGTCCACCTGGATTTTCACACCGCCCTCGAGTGCGACTCGATCGGCGCCGATTTCGACCCGGCCGCCTTTGTCGAGACGCTCAAGCTGGGCAAGGTCAACGCGATCAATATCTTCGCCAAGTGCCACCACGGTTATTCCTATTACCCCACCAAGGTCGGCACGCAGCACCCCAACCTGAAGTTTGACTTGCTCGGCAGCATGGTCGACGCGCTGCACCACGCCGACATCCGCTGCCCGATCTACGTTTCGGTCAAGTGGGACGACCTGGCCGGGATGCAGCACCCGGAGTGGGTCTGTGTGCGCCGCGACGGCAGCCTGAACATGCGCCCGGTGCTGACCGGGCAGTGGGGCTGGACGACGATGGACGTTTCCTCGGGCTATGCCGATTACTTCATCGCCCAGGTCGAGGAGCTGATCTCGATCTATGGCGACGCGCTGGACGGGCACTGGTTCGACATTTGCTTTGTCACGCCCAATTATTCGCCGGCCGGAATGCTCAAAATGCGCAAGGCCGGGGTCAACCTGGAGGACGAGGCGGCCGTGCTGCGCTACTGGCGCGAGCAGGACCTGGCCTTCTTTAACCGTGTCACCAGCATCTGCCAGCAGAAGACCCCGCGCGCCTCGATCTTCTACAACTGCACCGTGGACACGCAGATGCGCGAGGCCGAGCCGCACATCACCCACTTTGAGGTGGAGAGCCTGCCCACCTCCGGCGACGCCTGGGGCTACCTGCACTACCCGATCGTCGGGCGGCAGGCGCGCACCTACGGCAAGGAAATGATCGGCATGACCGGGCGCTTCCACCGCTCCTGGGCCGACTTTGGCGGCCTGAAGACCCAGGACCAGCTCGATTACGAGTGCGGCACGATTTTGGCGGCGGGCGGCAAGATCTGCGTCGGCGACCAGCTGCACCCGCGCGGCGTGCTCGACCCGGCCGTCTACCGCCTGCTGGGCAAATCCTTCGGGCGGGTGGAGGCGCTGGAGCCGTACCTGTACGGCGCGCAGCCCACCGCCGAGATGGCCCTGCTCTCGGTTGGCCAGCCGGCTGAGGTCAAGCTGGGGATCGGCTCGTTCAACCCGGATGTGGAAGGCGCGGCCCAGGCCCTGCTGGAAAGCGGGATCCAGTTCGACATTGTCGATGAGCAGGCCGACCTGTCGGCCTACCCGGCCGTGCTGCTGCCGCACAACGCGAATATGTCCGCCGCGCTGAGCGCAAAGATCTATCATTACCTGGCGGGCGGCGGCAAGCTGGTGGCCAGCGGCAATGCCGGGCTGGACCAGGCCAGCGGCAAGTTCAGCATCAAGGGCTTCCCGGCCGAATATGTCGGCCTGGCCCCCACCAAGCCCAGCTATCTGCGCCTGGACAGCAGCCTGGCTCAGGTGGGCGAGCTGGCCGAGGATTACGACTACGTCTTCTACGACCAGGCCTACCTGGTGCGCCCGACCCCCGGTGCGCAGGCGCACGGGCTGCTCAAGCGCGCCCTGTTCAACCGCACCTGGGAGCATTTCACCAGCCACCAGCACG
>Ga0172368_10003686_pt1 | contig 18380 bp, 15 predicted proteins | sample Lak11m_FD_114540 | JGI IMG/M metagenome (GOLD analysis project Ga0172368, IMG submission 114540) | Freshwater microbial communities from Kabuno Bay, South-Kivu, Congo - kab_022012_11m | ecosystem: Environmental > Aquatic > Freshwater > Lake | place: Democratic Republic of the Congo: South-Kivu...
GATTTTTCACACAGGATCCCGGCAAATGCTCCAAGTGTGATGGGAACAGCCCTCTGAATGGTGGTCATCAATAGACCTTCCAGGTTCAATGATTTTCCGGCTGCACCCCAGATCAAAAATCCGAAGATGAACAGACCGATCAGGATACCCAGGATGCGGTTGGTCCACTGTTTTAACCCAACAAATATTTGCAGCAGTCCCAACACAATACAGGCTGCTGAGAAACCCAGCAGCGTGAAATATGAATTCATGGTCCAATCAGGCAGGACCTTTTCCTGACCACCCGGGTTGAGACCAAATGTGGTGGTCATGGAAGCATCCACCTTGCTGGTGAAAACGATATGGATTAGGATCCCTATCAGGATGAAAACGACCCCAAGGACGATCTGCTTGGTCCTTGAGACCTCTTCATATTTTTTCTGGGAAATGGCAAGACTCTTAAGCATGGTTATTTGCCTCCCCTCGTGGTTGCAGCCATAGTCTGATCCTTTTCTTTGGAATCTTTCAGCCTGTAAATGGTGCGGATGATGGCTGGGGCTGCGATGAACATTAACACCATAGCCTGGATGATCGAGATGATCTCAACCGGGATTCTTGCATCCATCTGCATCCGGGTAGCTCCGTTGTTAAGGGTACCAAAAAGCAAGGCTGCTAGCCCGACACCGATCGGGTTGTTGTTTCCCAGCAATGCCAGTGCAATACTGTCAAAACCATACCCGGACGAGAAAGCGACGAAGAGGGCATGGTTGACCCCCAGTACTTCGTTGGCTCCCGCCAGCCCGGCCAGTGCTCCAGACAGGGTCATGGCCAGGATGATGTTGCGGGGAACATTGATACCTGCATATTTGGCTGCGCTTGGATTGGAACCCACCATGCGAAGATTGAATCCCCAAGTAGTCTTAAACAGAAAGATATAAACAATAAAAATGAAAACAATGGCTATGAAAAAGCCAACATGGAAACGGGATGGGTCTGGAAAGAACCTTGGCAATTCGGCAGAGACCTGGATCTCCGGGCTGACGGGCTGAAAGGTCCCTTCCCTGCGCATCGGTCCACGCAGGAGCCAGTCATTCAACCGGAAGGCAATATAGTTCATCATGATGGTATTGATGACCTCATGTCCGCCCGTTTTAGCCTTCAACCAGCCCGGAATGAAGCCCCACAGAGCTCCGCCTGCTGCTCCTGCCAGGAATGCAAATGGGATATGAATATAAGCCGGCAGCCCGGTAAAGTAGTACCCTACAAATACTGAGGCAGACGCCCCGATGAAGATCTGTCCTTCAACTCCAATGTTGAATACCCCGGCTTTGAACCCCAATGCAACTGCCAATCCACCAAAAATATAGGGCGTGGTCGCCACCAGGCTTTCAAAGAATGGCTCTAGCGATTTTATGATCAGAGCCTTGTCGCCTGAACTGATGGCTGTGGCAATCAGCTTGGGATCACCGATGGCACCTTTAAAAAGGGAAGTATATGAAACTACGACCGTATTCCAGGCAAACGAGAGTCCTTCAAAAAAGGATCTCCCAAAGGCTGTGTAAACTTCCACATTGGTGATGACATTGAAGAATGCGCCAAATATCAGCCCGGTGATGATCGCGAGGAATGGGATCAAAAAGGAACGCCAGACTGACCGTTTTCCAGCTTTTGGCGAAAGCTCTTTCTTGATCTCTTTCACAAGAACCTGACCTGCATTGGTTTTTTCAGTTTTATCGTTTTTCACTTGAGTGCCTTTTTTAGGTTATCAATTAACGGCAAACTTTACCAGAGAATCCGGAATGATGCCAGCCATTACCAGGCCGATCTCTTCTTTTGAAGCCTTACCTGAAGGTACGATTGCCAGAATCTTGCCCCGATAAACGACTGCAATACGGTCTGCCAACTGCATGATCTCATCCAATTCAGGAGATACGAGAATGACTGCCACTCCTTCATCTCGCTTATGGATGATCTGATTGTGGATGTACTCGATCGAGCCGACATCCAGACCGCGCGTGGGCTGCGATGCGATCAATAACTGGATAGGGCGGGATAATTCACGGGCAACGATCACTTTTTGCTGGTTGCCTCCGGATAAATTGCCCACCAAAGTTTCAATATTCGGGGTTCGGATATCAAATTGGTCGGTTAATTTCTGAGCGTTCTCATCCACAACATCCCAATGCATGAAGGAATTTGTGGAAAATGGAGGCAGGTAATAAGTACACAAGACCAGGTTTTCCTTGACCGGGAAGGGCAGCACCAATCCATCTTTCTGCCTGTCCTCTGGAATGTGCGCCACCCCAAGCTCAGTGATCTTACGTGGAGTAGCGTGACTGACATCCACCTTATTGATGGTAATCTGTCCCTTGGCAATACTTCTCAAACCGGTAAGTGCCTCAACCAGCTCTGTCTGCCCGTTGCCCTGCACGCCTGCAATTCCAAATATTTCCCCTCCGGAGACGGTAAAGGAAACATTATCAACCGTGACCTGTTTCTTGTTATCTGTAACGATCAGATCTTTGACAGAGATGGCTTCATCACAGATCCGGCTCTCGGTTTTGGTCAACTCCAGTTCAACTTCCCGTCCGACCATCATGGCAGCCAGCGTCTGGCGGGAGGCTTCCGCAGGAGTGGTCTCCCCCACCACTTTCCCCTGGCGAATGACAATGATGCGATCTGAAAGATCCAATACTTCCCGTAATTTGTGCGTGATGAAGATGATCGACTTGCCTTGCTTGGCTAGAGCGCGAATGATCACAAATAGGGCGTCAGCCTCCTGGGGTGTCAGTACGGCAGTCGGTTCATCAAAGATCAACACTTCAGCGCCGCGGAACAACAATTTGATGATCTCCACCCTTTGTTGAACGCCAACCGGAAGGTCCTTGACCAGGTCATTCGGGTTCACTTCGATCTTGTAATCTTCCGATATCTTTATTATTTTCCCGGCAGTTTTAGCCGGGTCCAGGAATCCGCCCGGTTTTACATCCTCCTGCCCCAACATCACGTTTTCTGCCACATTAAAAACAGGAACCAACATAAAATGTTGGTGTACCATTCCAATCCCTTTTGAGATCGCGTCGGAGGGGGAATGAAATGCCACCTCTTTGCCATCAATAAAAATTTCACCTTCTTCCGGCTGGTAGAGGCCATACAAGACATTCATCAGGGTTGTTTTTCCAGCTCCATTTTCACCCAGCAAGGCCAGGATCTCTCCCTTTTCGAGCTTGAAACTAATGTGATCATTGGCAATCACCCCAGGAAAAATTTTCGTGATGTTCTTAAATTCAAGGACAGGAGTCATAATTCTCCTTCGGGAAGGTTAATAAAAATATTATAACTTAAGAAAAGAGGAGCTGGTTATTTATCCAACTCCTCTTTTCTGTTACTCACATACTAAATTAGCGGACGTACTTGTAATCAAGTGTGCCGGCGATGATCTCAGCCTGCAGTTGATCGATCTCAGCCAGGATGGCAGGATCAATGGTATCTTTGTAGTCAACACCGACTGCAATAGCAACACCCGTATTTTCAAGGGTACCTACGAAAGTGTTCCCTGTGAAGCTTCCGTCCACAACGGTTCCAATAGTGTTCTCCAGCCAGAAGTCCATTCTCTTTAACGCGCTACCAAGAATAAAAGTGGAATCTTCAGCGTAAAGGACGGACCAATCGGTATCAACGCCGACCATCAAAGCACCGCGCTCTTTTACGGCAGCCAGTGTGCCTGCACCAACAGGACCAGCCACGGGCATGATGATATCAGCACCCTCATCAAGCAGACCCAGGGTGATAGTCTTGCCTTTGTCCACATCGCTAAAGTCGCCAACTTCCAAACCGGTGTAAGCAGCGGGATCCCAACCGATCAATTTAACATCGGTGCCATGAACTTCGTTGTACTTCATCATACCCATATAGAAACCATCCATGAAATTGGCGGTGGAGGGGAACAACATTCCAACGTAGGTTCCGATGATACCAGTCTTGGTCTGGGAGGCAGCCAGGTAGCCCAACAGGTAGGTAGCCTGGTCAATTTCATATACACTGGCGGCAACATTGGGATAAGGCGGATCCCAAGCCATATCGATCATACCGAATTTCTGGTCAAGATTGACTTTGGCTGCTGCTTCAATGGCGAAGTTGATGTTGAAACCAATGCCAACGATAAGATCGCAGGTACCATCCAGGTAGGAATTGATGTTCTTCTCATAGTCTGACTGTTGTTCAGATTCAAGATAGACACCATCCACACCATATTTTGCCATGGCATCGGTGACACCCTTCCATGCAGTCGCATTGAAGGATTTGTCATCCACACCACCCATGTCGTTGACGTTGCAGATCTTAACGTCGATCGGGGCAGCGGTTGGGGCTTCGGTTACCACGGGAGCTTCGGTAACTACAGGGGCTTCAGTCATAACTGGTGCTTCAGTTACGACGGGAGCTTCGGTCGCAGGTGCGCCGCAGGCCGAAAGTACCATGGAGGCGACCATCAGGATCGAAACGAGCACTAAAATTTTCTTTGACATAAGATTTTTTCCTTTTCTCTTCTCTTGTGATTTATTTGATCAGATTTGTTTTGCTTTTCTTAAGTCAGGGATATATTTATCGTGATAAGAAATCCTCCTTTCTCATGCATGGTGAATATATCTTACACTGTAATTGTATACTATAACAAGTGTTCACGGCAAGTACCTATTCCTTTTGTATGGATTTTACACGTCAATTGTCATACAATTAAACAAGCCAATTGGACGCCCTTAAAGAATAAATCATTTTTTCGATCGTTCTTGTTCACCTGCAAGCGGATCTTTTTTGAGTTACCGGCTAAAGGAGAAATTTTACTTTTCAGGTTTGCGCGCCAAAACCAGCAGGGTGGCATTATGCCCCGCAATTTTCTTCAGGTTTTCCCATTTATCCGGGCGGTTCAATCCAAGGTAACCGTGAAAGACAGTCCACATATCTTCAAAAAGAAGCGGGTTCCCATCCGAAGCCTGTACCCGGATGCTGAGATCAGGTTTTTTAGGAAGAAGGAAACCCGTCCGGGTGATCACATCGAATTCAGCGCAATTCAGAGCATGGTCGAACATATCAATTGAGTGGGCAATATAACCACCTGGTTTTAAGATCCGGTACATATCCTTGTAGAAATTGCTCTTCTGTTCGGGTGGCACATGCTCAACTACCGAGATCGAAAAGATTAGGTCAAAGCTGTTGTCAGGCAGCTCTTTGGAAAAACCACCCAGATAGCCGCGCACAAAATGTGTGTTCTTCCTTTCAGCCAATGATCGTTCAAACTTCTCGATGCTGTGCTTATCCCAGCCAATGTCCGAGGCTTCATCCATCATCCAGTATTCAAGCGAAGCGCCAAAATGCTCATCAAAGTGACGGTTCCAGCCCGGACCCACCTCCAGGACGCGTTGCGGCTTAAACCGTATCAGCTTATCCACACAGAACAGCGTACCCATCGATTTCAACCCCCATACCGTGCTCCTGGTGGAGTCGCGTTCCTCCCGGCAATATTGGGGATATTTTCCCATCAAGGCGATCATATCGTTGCAGGTTGCATAGCGGAACATCGGATCCTTTCCAAACAGGTCATCCACTTCAAAGCTGATGTACTGGGCGGATGTATTGGAAAGCTTTGTGCGCACCAATCCTGGAACGCCCTTCAGTCCCACTGTGCGAACTGCACTGATCGTATTCTTCGTCTTTTTTAAGAATTTTATTGAAGAATCCGTTGCCTTGTTGCTTGCTTTTGTCATTCTCACTCCTCCGCGCTTCTTCCAAGATATATACGAATATAATATGAATGCTTACCTTACGGAGATACTCCGGTTATGGAATCTGCACCATAATATTGGGCGACACAACCGTTCAGCCAGTTGGACGGATCCGGCGTCAACTCGAGCACTTTACCAATGCTGAAGAAAGCTGTAGCGGTGACATCCAATTGCCCCTGCCCAACCTGGGCACGGATGGAGGCATCGCGTGCGTCCCAATCTCTGGCGCGCTGCTGGTAGAGTGGAAGATCCGTTCGCAGAACTTTTCGGGTCGAATAAAGTGGAAAAAGACTTACGCCAACAAGCACCAGCAACAGGATGACCCGCAAGCCAACCGGTGCAATCCGGGCAGAGTGCTGCTGCAGTAGACCCAGGCTGATACCCAAGACCAACCCCTCCAGCAGGACCATCGCCACCAAGATGAACATGGCGTTGATCAATACACGCGCCTCCGGGTAAGCAGATTCACCAAATGCGAACGGGGCAACCACGAATACCCCGAGAAGGTAAGCCAGCAACGGTGCAAGAAAAAGTACTGTGATCAGTCTGACAGGGTCAAGCTCTGTGTCTGTCAGCCGCGCCGCAAACAGACAGTAACCCGTCAGCATGGCTGTCACCAACAGGATGAGCAAGGAAAATGCGCTCTCCCCCAGACTTATGTACATGAAAATAAAAGCATTGGACAGGGACATTCGCACCAAGCTAACCAGGTCAGGTGCGGGACCGATCAACCCCTGGCGCATGCGCGTGGCTGGGGAAAAGAAAAGCGTGGCCAGGGCCAGCAGGGAACCCACAAGAGCAGCGCCAACCAGGATTAGCGCCCAGTTGCGGGTCCGACCTTTTGCCAGGAAAAGCAGTGCCACGAAGATCAAAGCCAGCAACCCAACCTGCAGGCTGGCAATTGTCTCAGAAAAACCAGCATTAAAGTAAAAGAAAATGACCACAAGCCCCGCGAGCAGGGGTCGCCATTTTGTGACCGGTCTGGCAGCATGATCCAGAAGGAATGCAGCCAGGTTGGTCAGAAATGCAAGTGGCAGCAGGTAGATCACCAACCCGGGGCGCCAATAGAGCACCTGGTAAAGATTGGGAGCCAGCAGAAGCACAAAATAGACCTGCACTTCTGCCAGGAAGAAAACGGCAATGGCCGGGAGCGCCAGGTTGAGCCTTTCTTGAAGGCGCTTGAAGAGGCGGTAAACCCCAGCCAGCAACAGACCCAACACCAATAAGGGCAAGAGCGGCAGGGTCCAACTGCCCAGGCGGTCACTCAATGTCAATACCAAGGTGGCAGCGTAGCGGCTGGAGTCGGTCCGATACCAGGTAGTCTGGGCATCGATGAGGGAACGCGAAGTCGCATTCCAGCCATAGCAAAAATCATCCGCCTGGTGGCGCGAGAACAAACCCAGGTAGGCGTACACCAGTAGTGGCAGCAACAGGACCAGGCTGACCGCCCATAACCACGAGCGCGGTCGGGACAGCTTTTGCAAAAGCGTTTCAGCAAGATCTGAAAATACGGTCAATTCGAACCTCCAAATAACCAATCACGAATCCACTACAGGAATAAAACACCCAGACACGATCCCTGTTGTGATGGTATGCAATGTCCCGACGCGTTCTTTAAATAAATCATGATCCATATCTAAATCTTCGGGACGTTTTGGAATATTAATCATAATTTCCACGCAGGTCATTCCAGCGGATGGTGAACAGATCCAGGAACATACGGCTTGAATCACGCAGGAGCCTGACGCGGCTATCCGAACGGAAACCTGTCATCTGAACCGGGATGGGCAGGATCGTATATCTGCGCTTGCGAGCAATATACAATGCCTCCACGTCAAACCCGAATTTCCGGATTCTGACCCTCTCGAAGATCTGGCGGGCAGCCTCAGCCCGGAAACCTTTGAGTCCGCACTGAGTGTCGCGGATGCCAGGGAACATGAGCATTGCCACCAGCAAACTAAATACCTGCCCGGTTAGATATCGCAACAGGGGTACGCCTCGAATCTTTGAGCCTGGCATGTGGCGCGAACCGATCGCCAGGTCGTATTTGCTGCGCAGGGCTGTCATAAAAACATCCACAGCGGCCAAATCGTACGGCAAGTCTGCGTCCATGAAAAGGATGTATTCCCCCTGGCTTTCCTGTACACCGCGCTGGATGGCGCACCCTTTGCCCTGGTTGGTACCCTGTTCCAGCAAGCGCACGTTCGGGTGAGTTTCGGAGAACTGGCTCACCACATGGGCAGTCTCATCCGTGCTGCCATCATCCACCACCAGGATCTCAAAGCTCTCATAACGAACCTGCAGGAATTGATGCAGATTTTCGAGCGTGGCTGCGATCATTTGCTGCTCGTTGTAAGCAGGGATGACAAGGGAAAGCTCAAGGGGAGGAAGGGTCATTTGTTCCTGATGAAGAGGGCGTCCGATTGAAGGATGGATCCATCCAGGGGCGAAAGCATCGAATCCAGGTTACCGGCAAAGTGGAACCCGGCAAGTGACAGCAATTGATAGATGCCATCAAACAGCACCTGGCCGGAATACAAAGGCTGATAGGAAACCTCGATCTCCAGGAAATCCACTTGCTTCAGGACCTGATTGGCGCCTTTCAAAACGGCGTCCTCATAGCCCTGCACATCGATCTTGAGAAAGACCGGCGTGGTGAGAACCATTTTTTCGAGGTAGTCATCCAGGCAGGCTACCGGTACGTGCAGGGTGGTGGAGTGCGCTGTCTGCGGAAAAGCCTGGCGGTGCAGTTCGCCCATCTCGAGCGCTGAGGAGGACGGACTGAAATCGCTGCGGTGGAATTCCATTTCCCCAGCACGCTCGCCGATGGCTGTATTGAAAGCCTGGAAATTTCCAAAGGGTGCCAGGTTCTTTACAAGTTGGGTGTAATTGTCCTGAAGGGGTTCAAAGGAGTAGATCTGCGCCTGCGGCAAGATGTGGCGGATGGCATAGGCGAACGAGCCAACATAGCTGCCCACATCCATAACAGTTTGAATGCCCACCTGCTGGAACCAGGTCCGCTGCGGGGTCAGGCGTGGCAGCTCATGCACCAGGCTGCGGTCCGTCAGCAGCTTAGCCAGCAGAGGCAGAAAACGCACCGGGTACTGGAAGGGCAGTGAGAAATATTCAAATCCCTTGATCAGATTGGCAGAAAATGATTTTGGCATACTTCCTCAAACTAGTATTTATACCGGCTATGATAGCATGAAATTGCAGGCAGCGGGAATGAAATGACAGGCTATTGACCGTGGACTGGCAGATTAAGAATCCTGGATGCAGATGATCCAGAGAACAGCGGCTATCTCATTCCAAAAATATAGAATATTTGTGCTATAATCCAGGTGTTACCTCAAGTCTTTTTATCAAAACCATACTTCCATGATATCCTCTCAAATCACGATCCTGTTGCTCGGAGATACACACCTTGGATTTGACCTTAGCCTTCACCCACGCATCCAGGTCCGGCGTCGGGGAGAGGATTTTTTTGCCAACTACCAGCACGTCCTGGAAACAGCCCTCGAAGAAAATGTCGACCTTGTCATACACGGAGGCGATATGTTCTTTCGCAGTCGTGTGCCTGGCGCCATTATTGAAAGAGCCTACGAACCACTTTTAAAGGTCGCCAATGCAGGCATCCCCATTTACCTGGTACCCGGCAACCACGAGAGATCCAGGTTGCCTGCCCACCTCTTCCTTTCGCATGAAAACATCCATATTTTCGATCAACCCAGGACTTTCACTCTAAAAGTATGCGGCTCAATCATTGCCATGGCAGGTTTCCCTTTTGTCAGGAAGGTCAACCCGAACTTCTCAAACCTGCTGCAGCAGACCCGTCATTTGGAAGTTCAAGCAGATCTACGATTCCTGTGTCTGCACCAAGCCTTCGAGGGGGCCACGGTCGGTCCGAACGATTTCACCTTTCGGGCTGATACAGACACTCTTTCCAGCACACAGATCCCGGCTGGTTTCACAGCAGTACTCTCCGGTCACATCCACCGCTCTCAGAGCCTGACCCGAATGACCGGGCAGTCCTCATTTCCCATTCCCGTCATTTACCCGGGTTCCATCGAAAGAACCTCCTTTGCAGAGCGATTTGAAGAAAAGCATTTTGTCCTGCTGCGGGTCGATCCCGTCGATCTTCACCTCAATGTGGATTTTAAAAAATTACCCGCCCGCCCCATGCACAGGATCCAGATCCCAACCCGAGAATTGTCGGCGGTGGTTATCAGAGAACGCATCAAGCTCGCCCTGTCGGATCTCGACCCTGATTCCATCGTACACATCCAGCTCACTACCCCTGACGATCAGCCCGCTTATACCGGGCTATCAGCCGGTGAATTGCGCAGCCTGGCCCCACCAACCATGAATATCTCCCTGGTGTACAACTGGAAACAATCCGATCCAAAGCCAAATTCAAGTCCGCTTGCTTGAGTGAGGTCCCGGCAAAAGGCCTAATTCCTCAAAGCTTTATATAAAGCTCCATTTTTTGTGCCAGTCACGTCTAAAGGTATAATCAAACCGACAGTCGATCCAGTTCTTCGTTTTGATCTAACCCCTGCAAAAAAACTACTTGATAATATTCCACAGAGATCGATCCTTGAAAGAAATATTTCGCTCTGCAAACAAATTCATACGACCAACTGCAAAGAATCTTGTCCATAATTACCCATTAATTTTTTTGGTCCTTTGTTTTCTAAGTTACGGGTTATTGCTGCCATGGATCGGTTTCTATCTGGATGATTGGTACTTGATCTGGTTCAAGCATGCTTTTGGGGCATTTGACCTCATCAAATATTTCAATCTGGATCGGCCTTTGATGAGCTATTTTTATATTGCCGCAAATTTCATCCTTGGTGGATCAGAGAGACCCATTGTCTGGCAGATTTTTGGGGTTTTTACCCGGTGGCTGAGCGTAGTTGCACTCTGGCAAATGCTCAATACCATCTGGCCCAATGCCAGGCGTCAGAATACGCTAGTGGCTTTGCTGGCAGCCGTATATCCGGGGTTCACCCAACAATGGATCGCTGTAATTTACAGTTTCTTTTTCAGTTGCCTGGCAGGCTTTTTCTTTTCGATTTCATTAATGTTAAAAGCTTTTAGAACTACTGACAAAATATATCATGCTGAGGAACAAAGCAACGAAGCATCTCCTCCAAACTCAAACATTGAAATTCAACTCTTCTCCAAGAATGACATAAGATCGGCTTTGTCAGGAACATTAAGGTCTCACGGTCGCTTTCTTCTCTATTATGTTGGTTCGATTCTGATCATGGCGTACGTGATCCCAGCCTCCGAATTTTTTGCAGGCCTGGAGTTTATCCGCTTAATCGTCTTGTGGTTTGAATTTAATAAGGAAGGGGAACAGTCTTTAGATATTAATAAAAAGATCATTAAATACAGTTTCCCATATTTGCTGATCCTGATCCTGTTCCTGGCCTGGCGCGTTTTCTACTTCAGGTCAATCAATCATGCTCTTGCAGTAAAAAACTGGTTTCAAACAGGTATATTCGATGCAGTCGCCAAGAATTTTAACTATTTTTTCAGGGCGATCATGGATGGCACCATAAATTCCTGGACGAATCCTTTTCAATTGGATAACTATCCGGAAAAAGGACTGATGGCTCTTGTCATCTTCAGTCTGGTGGTGGTCATGTTCTTCCTGGTTTTGTTCTGGTTGGATCATATCCAAGGATCCAATGCTGAAAAAGAAGCCATGGGTGCCTGGCGAAAACAAGCACCATTGATTTCCATCATTTCGTTAATTCTCGCAGTCATTCCTTTCTGGTCATCCGGTCTGCCTTTTGATTCCAGGTTTCCTTATGATCGTTTCTTGTTAGCCATGCTTTTTGGTTCATGCCTGCTGGTTGTCTGGTTGTTTGAATCGCTCGGTTTTAACGAAAAGAAAACCATTTTGGTGATCTCCCTGCTGGTCTCCTTTGGAATGGGCTATCAGATCTCCAATGCGAACTTTTACAAGAATATCTGGAGCATGCAGAAGCGCTTCCTATGGGAATTGAACTGGAGGATCCCGGATCTGGTTCCCAACACGATGATCCAGACCTATCAATTTCCTGAGACGAATTATTGGACAGGACAGGCATTAACCGCCTTCTTAAACTGGACCTATTCGGATGAAATGGATGGAAGGAAAATCGATCATCTTTTCTTCATTGAGAACAGCGGGCAGAAGATCATGATAAGGGACCTGAGAGCGGATCAACCCATCCACATTGATTTCCGGACATATACATTTGACGGTAATACCTCCAACTCCATATTCATCCTTTTCACACGGGATGCCTGTCTAAGAGTGATCGACTCTCGGGTCACGCCGCCTGAAACCGTGATCGAAGAATATGAATATCCCCTTTCCGGAGTGGAGAACTCAGATCTGACCCGCATCCTCAATGGCGACGGGGGACACATCCCAAGGCAGGTGATCGGCGGGGAACCCGACCCGGGTTGGTGTTATTTTTTTGAGAAGGCGGAACTTGCACGTCAGGAACAGGATTACACCCAAGTGGTAGCGCTTTTTGAGGAAACCAGGGAACTGAATCTCCTACCTTTAAAACTCACTGAATATTATCCTTTCATCGATTCGTATGCTCGCACGAGTGACTGGAGCATGGCGTACGATCTGACCATGGAATTGATCCCTTCCGCCAGCCCGGCGTTGAACAAAGGTTTATGTCACATCTGGATGGATCTAGGTACGGATTTTCCCAACCAGGAGTCGACCTGGCGAATCCTAAAATATCTAAGGTGCCAATTCTAGCAGGAATTCACTCCAAGCATTAATTTCGCTTTTGGCCAAAATTGTTTTTACCTTTTAAGTCTTCTGTGGATGGATCATTAATAATTTTTTGGGTCTGAACATCGAATAGGTCAGGGTTTGTCTGCCATGAACAATTAAGTTGGATAAATTATAAGTTGGATAAATTAATTTAACAACAGCATGAAAAATACTTCCAAAACCTTACTCACCTTTAATAATTCAGAGTGCCACATAAAGACTCAGGAAATTGGATTTCGGAATTTTAAATCATCCTCTTTCTCAATCTCCGGTAAACTTCCCCCAGTCTGTCCAATCTCAACAAAGCCATCACCACCGCGAGCACATGCTTCCAATCGCACAGGACCGTGGGCGGGTGCAGGCGCAGGGCGCGACCGTAGGCACGCAGCGAAGCACTCGCCTGTCCGCTGTCCAGCAGGTAGAAGGCGCTCAGGCGCTCAGCGCCCGCCCGGATGCGAACCCTGTTCTCTGCCAAAATATGCGCCAGGGCGGGTTGGGTCTGCATCCAATCCAGGATGCGGAAGACCTCCCCGCTGAACTTGTCCGCCAGCGCCACGTTCTTGGACTCAGCATGGAAGCGTGCCGCTGAGAGCGTTTCGGGGAGGTGGAGCAACTCAGCCAATTGCGCCATTCGCAGCCACAGGTGATGATCGAGCAGGTAATGGTAGGTGAGGTCAAGATAACCGGCTTGTTCCAGAACGCTGCAGCGCATAAAAACTGAGGGCTGCCCGATAACCCGGAATGCCATCAGGTCAGGTAGGGACCAATCGTCGTAGCGCAAACGGTTAGTGGTTTGTCCATCAGCATCGATGGCCAGTACATCGCCAAAGACCAACCCTACCCCGGGGTTTTGCTCAAAGACAGCTACGGCTTTCCCGATAGCCCCTGGAAGATAGATATCATCCGAGTTGAGCCAGGCCACGATCTCACCTTTAGCCCGGCGCAGTCCCTTATTGATGGCTTCAGCCTGACCTGTATCCGGCTCGGAGACCCACCATGCGAAGCGGTCTGCATATTTTTTAATGACCTCCACGCTTCCGTCCGTGGAGGCACCGTCCACCAGCAGGTACTCCAGGTGTGGATAGTCCTGCCCAAGCACGGACTGGATGGTCTGCTCCAGGAAACGCACCTGGTTGAAGGAAGGCGTGATGATGGAGACCAGCGGGAGTTCAGAGGATGATGTCATGGGTTGATGATCATTATAAGATCAAGTAAGTGTATTTTGGTTAAATCCCTTAATTTTTGTCACTCTGAGCGATAACGAAGAGTTTCAAAATTATGGTTGAGTCTCTTCATCAGAACAGCGAATCGTAGTCCACTTTGGGGAAGACATTAAGCTTGCCGCCGCGCGTGGCGTCCAGCACCCGCCGCCCGGCTCCCGTGTAGGCTTTCTTTGCCATGCGGTAGGCGATCTCGGAGGTCTCAAGGTCTGGCAGTTGCCATTTGAAGCCCTTGCCAAAATAAGCGGGTGAGAAGTGGTTGGGGTCATCACCGCTGGAGGTGACGGTCTGGTTTGGGTCACCTGTGGAGATGAAGTTGTGGTCGACCCCGATCAGGATGACCTCTGCAAAGCCCATATGGAACGCCAATTGCAGAGCAACATAGGTGACCGTAGCACCCTCCCAGACCCGACCGCCCACATTCGGGTTGAACTTTGGGCCGGTATAGGTGGTGTAGAGAAAGCTCAGGTCGGGGGTGGGCTGGATGTAGGGATGCGAGCGCCAGGCCAGGAACTTGGGCATCGACAGGGCACGGATGTCTGATGCACACTGCTGAATGACCAGGTCATTGATAGAGACGAAGTAGGTGGTGCTGAAACCCAGCTCGGGGAAGAGCAGGTAAATACGGTTCATGCCGAAGGTAATCTCGTCCTTTAGTTTTCCCAGATTGAGGTCACGCAGGCTGGGACCATTGCCAATGATGAAACAGCGTTTACCTGTCTGTGTATCGCGCAGTTGTGCCAGGTTGCGTTTGCTGGCAAGCCGCCAGGGGTGCAGGCTGGCCTGTGGCAATTCCGACAGGCGCAGCATGGCATCATAACTGCTCCCCAGCAGTCCCCACAGCGGAGCTGGGATAGTACGCTTGAAGGCAGTTTTCATTCGGTGCTCAAACGGGCGGTGGCGCCGCCATCCACGATCAGAGCCTGCCCTGTCATAAAGGAGGATTGAGTCCCATCCGCCAGGAAGTAGATGGCGTGGGCGATCTCGTCTGGAGTGCCAACCCGCCCGTTGACAGTTTTTCCAGCCAGGTTTTCGAGACGTGCATGGATATCTGCCCCAGTCACATGATTCCTCTCCAGACCAGCGCGCAGCATAGGGGTATCCACCGCCCCGGGCAGAATGGCATTGACTCGGATGTTATCGGCTGCAAATTCGATGGCCATGGCGCGTGTCAGGGCCAGCAGACCGCCCTTGCTAGCCGCATAAGCGGCTATATTGGCGGAGGTTTGCACAGCATGCACCGAAGAGACATTGACGATGGCACCACCTCCGGTTGCATGGAAGAGCGGGTAGGCCAATTTAGCGCTCAGGAAGACCGAGCGCAGGTTGGAAGCCATGACAGCATCCCATTCTTCCACGCTGGTTTCCAGTAGCGGCTTGGCAATCTGCAGGGCGGCATTGTTGACAAGCCCGTCCAGCCCGGTCGAGAAGGCTTTGGCTTTTTGAAAGATAGCCTCAAGCGAGGCAGGTTCAGATATATCTGAACGGATGAACAGACCAGCCTGCGGAAAGCCAGGACCGAATTCGGCGCGGTCCACACCTATCACCAACCAGCCGTTGGCAGCGAAGAGGTGCACGGTGGCACGCCCGATACCGCCCGCAGCGCCGGTTATTAGGATTGTTTTATTGAAATCGGATGTTGTCATTTTTTCTCACCTGTGAAAAGCGTCCCGAAGGTTTCCTGAAGATCATCTCGTATCTCAAACTAACCTTCGGGACGTTGTTTTTATCACTCAAATCACCAAGTCATCCGCAGCGATCCCCAACCCTTCAAGCAGGTTGCGGATGGTGTTCAGGTGAACCCGCTCCCAAGCCGTCGGGCTGGAATTGGAGTTGTGCGGCGCCAGCATGACATTGTCCATTTTCAGAAGTGGACTATCGCCTGGCAGCGGTTCCATCTCAAAGACATCCAGGGCTGCCCCTCCCAGTTTTCCGGACATTAACGCCTGCACCAAGGCTGGTTCGTCAACGATCGGGCCGCGTGCCGTGTTGATCAGCACTGCACCCGGGAGGGCATGCGCCAGGCTGGCAGTGTTTATCAGATGCAGGCTGGTCGGGTTCAAGTCGCAATTGACGCTGATGAAATCCGAACCCGCCATCAACTTCTCCAACGAGGTCATTTGCACGACGTTCTCGGCGAGGAAGACATGATCGATCTCAATGATATCGTTGCCGAAAAGCTGCATGCCGAAACTGCGTGCTCGACGGATTACCGCCTTGCCCACGTTCCCCAGCCCGATCACACCCAGGTTGCATTCGCTGAGCGAGCGTCCTGGTTGTTTTTGCCACTGGCCATTCTTCATCTCTGCACTCATCCAGGGCTGCCGGCGGGCAAAAGCCAGCATGTAGCCCAACACCGAATCGGCAACAGGCAGAGTGAAGGCGTTGTGGGTGCGCCTGAGCGAAATACCCAGTTTCTGGCAGGCAGCAGAATCAATCGAGTCTACACCGGTACCCCACTTGGAGATGATCTTCAAACGAGGTGCGCAAGCCTCCAGCACCCGGGTTGTATAGCGGTCATCCCCGCAGATGGCGCCATCGAATTCACCGGCATAAATCAGCAGATCTGGCTCTTCCAGACGCTCATTGACAACTGGAACGATCAGTTCCAACCCGTAGTGCTCAAAAACCTTGCGGAACCGGTCGATCTCTGGAAGCATATAAGGAGCAGAAAGAAGAATTTTTTTCATGGGTCTGGCTTTCTTTCACTTGCAGGGATTGGAAAAAGGCTTGAAATCATAAATATACGGGATGGGTGAAAAATAACTCTTATCTTTGAGCAGATCATAGTCTGTACCCAAATAATCATTCAGCACAATCCGGAAAGAGTTGACAGGTGAAATGGAATTGTACAACTCATCGTTATGTCCGGGAAGATAATAGGCATTCAAGATCCATAATCGTTTGTTCTCAGGCTGCATCCAGGGACCGTGATCTCCCTGCAGGATGATGACCGGAAGCCGGGCGGACGTGTTGATGAGCGTATCCAGAATCTGCTCCAGACGGGAGTTCAGGTAAGTGACCTGGTTGGTATATCCAAGGGCATAGCTTTTGGCCGGAATTTTCTGGTCTGCGTTCAGAAAGTCGGTTGGATCGGTGGCTTCGCCTTCAGGCCCAAAAACAAATGGCGGATGTGGGGAAACAATGTGGATGAATGCGAACTTCGGACCAGGATATTTCACCAGTTCCGGTATGCTATCCAGCACAAAACCGGTGCGGTCGCGATAATGATCGCCGGAGATCTGCTCGGCATTAATTCTGCCTGCATCCACCAGAACCCTCAGCATGGTGGTTTTTAGAAGCAACTCTTCAAAGGAGGTCAGGTTGCTGCTCAAAGGGGATGGCCCCATAAAGATATCGGCATCATCCCATTCCGACCAGTAGAATCCGGTCTCAAAGGCGATGGTCTTATACCCGGCAGCCTCCAATGTCTTGCGAACGGCGTTGTGCTTTAGTAGCTCGAACAACTGGGTGCGGTTATAGGTATCCGCCGTGAACTTATCACTCAGGTTCTGGGCATAATCCATATTGAGTGAGGAAGCCAGGGAAAGGTCTGTGCGCATATAGTTACTCTGACTACATTGCGCAATATAAAAACCCATTTCTTCCAGTTTGGAGATGAAAGGCGAATTATCGAAGGCATAGGCCTGTTTCATCAGGTCTGCGCGTGTATAGGAATCGAGGATGATGTAATAGATATCCGGCAGGTCCTCGCTGTTGACCGAGTTCATTTCCTGGACAGGTGCAGCCTGGGCGGATCTCCCAACCAGGTTAAAATTACGCACCACGACCGAACCACCCTGATACAGGGGGTACGCCAGCAGCACCAGTGCGATCAAATTAAGGGAGCCTGTTGCACCAGAAAATTTTGTTCTCTTCCGAAAAGCCAGCGACAGAAACAGGGTCGCCAGCAGCAACCAGCCAGCCAGGATATAGGTGGCAGAATATGTAATCTTCTTATCCAGCAGGAAAGAGATCAGATGCCCATAGGTGGAGAACAGGATCATCCACATGCTGGTGATGAACGCAGCCCGGTGCCAATCACGAAGGATCAACCGGAAAACTAGCAGGAGCAGCAGCGCGCCAAACAGGAAGACCAGAACGGGCCGGATGACAACATCCAGGCGGGCCTCATCAATATTGTTGCCGAATAATGCCATGACAGGGTAGGCACTGAACAGGAACGGGTAGAAGGGTATGGATGAGATATTCTTAAAGAAGTTTTTCATACGTTGTTATCACATTATTCTTTCTCGTTTTTTTTTATTTTGTTAACCTTTATTTGCAGAAGGTTTCCTCCAGGAATGACTTCATATCAAGGTCCTCCGGACGGGTTTCCGCGGCTACTTTTTCAAGCAGAGGGCAGATTTGAGAGTTGACAAATCTATCGTCCATCATGATGCTAACGTACGGAGCAAGTTTATCTTCCTGCCCGGTGGCAACATAAGCCTGTAACAATGGCATCCATTCGATCCTGTCCAGGGGTCCATAATCATTCTGATCAGCCTGGACCATGAGCTGGATCACCTCATTCCAATCCTGGCGTTGCCGAGCCAACGATGCCTTTTCGTAATAATAGCACCAGGTATGTTCCGGTTCGGGGCCAAA
>Ga0172368_10003689_pt1 | contig 18373 bp, 22 predicted proteins | sample Lak11m_FD_114540 | JGI IMG/M metagenome (GOLD analysis project Ga0172368, IMG submission 114540) | Freshwater microbial communities from Kabuno Bay, South-Kivu, Congo - kab_022012_11m | ecosystem: Environmental > Aquatic > Freshwater > Lake | place: Democratic Republic of the Congo: South-Kivu...
ACTGGATTGGGATGATGAGATCCTGAAACTACTTGATATCCCACGCACGATTCTGCCCAAGATTCGATCTTCGTCAGAGATATATGGTTTCGTAGGGGCCGGACTTGCCTCTGTGCAAGAGCGACCCTTGTCGTTGCCCTTGCAAGGTATTCCTGTTTCCGGGGATCTGGGTGACCAACAAGCCGCGCTTTTTGGTCAAACTTGTTTCAGCGCGGGTGAAGCCAAGAACACGTATGGCACGGGTTGTTTCATGCTGCTCAACACAGGCGAAAAACCCGTCCCTTCGAAAGCAGGGTTGCTTACCACGCTTGGTTACAAAATTGGAAATCAAAAAGCCGTCTATGCGCTGGAAGGGTCAATTGCCATTACGGGGGCGTTGATCCAGTGGCTGAGAGATAACTTGGGGCTGATCCAATCGTCGGCTGAGGTGGAGGCGCTGGCTTCGTCGGTTGAGGATAACGGCGGCATTTATTTCGTCCCCGCATTCTCAGGGTTGTACGCTCCCTATTGGAAATCCGATGCGCGCGGCGCGATTCTGGGCATGACGCGCTATGTGAACAAAGGTCACATTGCGAGAGCCGCGCTGGAAGCAACCGCGTATCAGGCTTGCGAAGTGCTTGACGCGATGGAAGCAGATTCAGGTGTGAAGTTGACCGCGCTGAAAGTGGATGGGGGCATGGTCTTCAATGAATTGCTCATGCAATTCCAATCTGATATTTTGAATGTGCCTGTGGTGCGCCCCAAAGTTGCGGAGACGACCGCGTTAGGCGCTGCATACGCGGCCGGGCTGGCGGTCGGTTTTTGGAAAAACACCGATGAGTTAAAAACCAATTGGGGACGTGACAAGGAATGGACTCCGAAAATGGACGCGCGGGTCCGCAAGTCACTTTATGCGGGCTGGAAGAAGGCGGTCACTCGCACATTTGATTGGGTTGAATAAATCTACGTCCTCTTGATATTTGGTTTATAATTTTTTCAAAATCGCTTCGTACTCATCCGGACTAACCCCCATATCGCGCAGGATTTTTTCTCGACAATGGGCGCACAATCACCTGTGAACCATGATTGGGAATAACAATGATCTTTCCATCGGCACTGCGAAAAATATTGTGACTCCTTCCTGCCATATTCGATAAAAGCCTTTTGCTTCAGCCACTTTAGCCAGTGTGCTAAATGCAACTAAACGTAAACGACTCATCCTGCTATGCCAATGCGAAATGTACCTACAAACTCGGGCGCCGGCTCCTTAGAGGAAGCAACTTTCAAATATCCGCGTATAGCTTCTTCAATATTTTTCTCCAACTTTGGCAAATCAGGAGCCTGTGTATAACATCCCGGAAGTTCGGATACATCGCCTACCAACCAACCCGACTCAGGGTCGCGTTCCACGATCACAGTAAAAAATTTCTTTTTCATGTCAGTCTCCATTAATGCACATTATACTTCACTGTTCTTTTCTCGCCACAGCGTCAATCAGCAAAACTTGTACCGGGCCCGTCGAAGTATTCGCGGCATAAATTCTTTGGACGAAATATGAACCGAAACGAAATTCTTGCCTCTCTCAAAACAAATCCTGATGTTTCCGTGCTCATTATCGGCGCGGGGATCAATGGCATCGGCACCTTCCGCGACCTGGCTCTTAACGATGTGGATGTGCTCATCGTGGATCGCGGCGACTTTTGCTCAGGCGCAAGCGCAGCCTCCTCCCATATGGCGCACGGCGGCATTCGTTATTTGGAGAACGGTGAGTTTCGCCTGGTACGAGAGGCGGTGCGCGAACGAAACCGTATGATCCAGAATGCGCCGCATATCGTCAAGCCGCTTCCTACAACCGTGCCCATGTTCAAATATTTTTCGGGCCTGTTCAACGCGCCCTTGAAATTTTTAGGCTGGCTCGATAAACCTTCCGAGCGCGGTTCTGTCATCATCAAACTTGGTTTGATGATGTACGATGCCTATACGGGAAAAAAACGCACCGTTCCCCGTCATAAATTTTTTTCGCGGACAGAATCCCTGAAGCTCTGGAACCGCTTGAATCCTGATATCGTCAATACCGCCACGTATTACGACGGTTTGATCTCCGACCCTGAGCGGCTTGCCCTTGAAATTCTTCTGGATGCGGAAACCGACAACCCGAATGCACACGCATTGAATTATGTGAGTTTGGTCAGCGGCGAAAAAGATACGGTCATTTTATGCGATGAGTTGCGCGATGAAACCTGCGAGGTGCATCCCAGGCTGGTGATCAATGCAGCTGGCCCATGGATCGATTTTGCCAATCACAGCCTGGGTATATCCACACATTTCATTGGCGGCACCAAGGGTTCGCATCTGGTCATAAATCATCCCGATTTGCGAGCTGCGATAGATGGCAATGAATTTTTCTTTGAAAATAAGGATGGACGCATTGTGCTTATCTTCCCGTTGTTTGACCGTGTTCTGGTCGGCACATCAGATGTCAAAATCGATCATCCCGATGAAGCGCGCTGCACCGATGAAGAGATGGATTATTTCATTGAAATGATCTCGCGCGTGTTCCCGTCCATCAAGGTGACTCATGAACATGTTGTCTTTCAATTTACGGGCGTGCGCCCACTGGCAAGCAGCGGCGCGAAGACTACAGGTCAATACAGCCGTGACCATCATATCGAAGTGTTGAACGGTGATTCGACAAACTTGAATTTCCCCGTCTATTCGCTGGTGGGCGGCAAGTGGACTTCCTTCCGCGCCTTTGCGGAGCAGGTGACGGATAAGGCGCTGGCTTATCTTGGAAGGACGCGCCGGAAAAGCACATGCGACCTGCCCATTGGCGGCGGCCGCGCTTATTCAAATGATGCCAATGAACAGAAACGGCAAATTGACGGCTTTGCGGCGGGGAGCGGTTTAAGCAGGGAGCGTCTGCAAACCCTGTATGCGCGTTATGGTACACGTACAGAAGCTGTTGCCACTTTTATCGGCCGCGCCGCCGCATCGTCTCGGAAGGAGGATATGCCTTTAATATCCCTGCCTGAGTTTTCGCGTTACGAGATTGCCTTCCTTGTGGAAAACGAGAAGGCGCTTCGTCTTGACGATATTCTTTTGCGCCGCACCATGCTTGCCATGTTGGGCCGTTTAACAAAGGCTGGTGTGGAAGAGATCGCTGACGCAATGGGCGTGGTGCTGGGGTGGAGTGTTAACCAGAAAACTGCCGAGGTGGAGCGCGCGCTCCGTTTACTGGCTGACAGGCACAGAGTCCAAATGTGAGGCGCATGGTAAAATCCTTGCGATGTCTCCTAAAAAACAAAAACCATCGGTTGACCTGGTCATCCCCGTTTTCAACGAATCCGAAGTAATCGGACGGACTTATGCGGATATTTGCCGCGTGGTGGATTCGCTTCCCTATGACTTTAAATTTATTTATGTAGACGACGGCTCAAAAGACGGGACAGTTGATACGCTCCGAAAGATAGCGGACGAAGACCCGCGCGTTTCCCTGCTCCAACTCAGCCGCAACTTTGGACACCAGGCCGCGCTGACTGCCGGCATGGACGCCTCGCGCGGCGATATGATGATTTCCATGGACGGTGACGGCCAGCATCCGCCTGAGATGATCCCGCAAATGATCCATCTCATCCAACACGGGTTTGACATTGTGCAGGCGCAGCGCCTCGCTTCGCGCGATGCCCGCTCCATTTCATTAAAAAAAGTTACCTCCAATTTTTTCTATTGGTTGATCAATAAGATCAGCGGCACGCAGATCTTGCAGGGCGCGGCGGATTTTCGCGCACTCTCGCGAAATGCGCTGGATGGAGTACGTTCCATGCATGAGTATCATCGTTTCCTGCGCGGTATGATCTCCTGGATGGGATACAACAGTGTCATCCTGCCATATCACGAGCCTGCGCGTCTTGCAGGCATATCGAAATACTCCCTCGGCAAAATGGTGCGCCTTGCATCGGACGCGGTCTTTTCCTTTTCTCTTGCGCCTTTGTATATTGGATTGAGTTCGGGTCTGGCGTTCTTTGTTCTGGCGATCGCACAATTGGCTTATGTCTTGATCTTGTGGCTGACTGGCCATACGGAGCGGGTGGTTGCAGGCTGGAGTTCATTAATGGGCGTCATGCTGATTGCCAGCGGTATCATCATGATCCTGCTGGGCTTTATCGGTGTTTATGTCGGATATATTTTTCAGGAAGTAAAGCGCCGCCCCATTTATTTATTGAAGGGGAAGCTGCCTGATGACGGAGAATAGATCCAAACCCTTTTACATTACATTGCTGCGTCACGGCGAATCGGTTGGGAATGCGGAATCCCGCTGGCAGGGACAGGCGGATTTTCCACTGACTGAAAAGGGACGCGCGCAGGCATCCGCCCTGGCGGAGCGTTGGAAAAAAGAGGACGCGAAATTTGACCACGTGATCGCCAGCCCGCTCACCCGCACGAAAGAGACGGCGGAGATCATCGCTTCGGCGTTGAATCTACAAGTTGAGTTTGAGCCTCTTTGGCTGGAGCGGGATAACGGCGAATTTGCAGGGCTTACCGCGCGTGAAGTCAGCCAGAATTTTACGCACCCGGAATTTTCCACGCCCTACGATCCGGTCGGTTTGGACGGGGAAGGCGATTGGGAATTGTTCCTGCGTGCGGGCCAGGCCTTGCATGACTTGTTGAAACGCGAACCAGCAAGGTATCTGATCATCTCGCATGGCGGCCTGCTCAATCAGGTCATGCATGCCGTTGTTGGAGTCGCTCCGCAAGCCAATAACACGGGAACGCGCTTCCGTTTTGGAAATACCGCGTTTGCCCAATTGATCTACTCCCCATATCAACACCGCTGGGCGATCGATAAACTCAATGACCATATCCACTGGCCGGACGAAGAATAAATATTTTCAGAGGCTATTTTGCAATCATCCGAATCTCAAAAATCAATGAAAATTCTGCTCTTTGGCGCTGGCGCCATCGGCACATATATCGGCGGGTCACTGGCCCTGGACGGGCATCAAATCGTTTTCGTGGAACAACCGAAGATGGTGAAAGAGTTACGCGAAAAGGGATTAAGGCTCGACCTGACGATTGATAAAAGCGTTGTCCTAAGGCTCTCGAAGGGAAGAAATACAAAAGATGCTTTCATTATTGACGCGCATTCTTTTGTGATCGTGCCTGCGCTTGAAGAAGCCTTGCAATTCGGTCCATTCGATACGGCCATATTTGCGTTGAAATCCTTCGATACCATATCCGCCATGGAGGGTTTGAAACCTTTTGCGGATAAACTCCCACCGATTCTATGTCTTTCCAACGGCGTGGACAATGAACAGGCCATTGCGCGCGTGCTGGGCGCAGACAAGGTTATTTATGGTACGGTCACTACTGCGATTGGCCGCCGCGCACCTGGCGACATTGTCCTCGAAAAATTACGCGGCGTTGGCGTGGCGGCAGGGCATCCGCTCTCGGAGAAGCTCGTCAACGCATTGGATCGCGCGTATCTCAAAGGTCGTCTGTATCCCGATGCATACAGCATGAAATGGTCGAAGATGCTCACCAACCTGATTGCCAACCCAACCTCCGCTATTCTCAATATGACCGCTGCACAGGTTCTGGCCAATAAGGATCTCTACAAACTAGAAATTGACATGCTGCGTGAATGTCTGGCGGTGATGAAAGCCATGCATCTCGAGGTAGTCGATTTACCTGGGACGCCCGTGGCTGCCTTGGCGTTTGCCACCCGACTACCGCTCTGGCTTTCCAAACCCTTGCTCGCGCGCGCCGGGGGCAGTGGACGCGGCGCTAAAATGCCATCCTTTCACATCGACCTGTATTCAGGCCGAGGCCAAAGCGAAGTGGAATTTTTGCATGGCGCAGTCGTCCGCGAAGGCAGGGCGCGCGGCATCCCAACTCCCGTCAATGAGTTGCTTACAAATACATTAATGGCTCTAACCAAAAAGGAAATCCCGCTCGAAGAGTTCGCGGGGAAGCCGGAAAAATTGTTGTCTAAGTTGAAAAATTGAAGGTTAAAGGTTTGAATGTTGCAAGTTAAGAACCTTCAACCTTCAACCTGCCAACCCAATAACTCATGCCCATTCAAATCACCCAACCCGCTAAAAACATCGAAGTCCATTTACCAAACGGCAAGACTCTCTCAGGTCCGCGCGGCACGCAAGTGGGGGAGTTCCTTGCCAAAGCCAAGGATGATTTCTACGCGCCAATCGTGGCCGCCATCATCAATAATCAAATTCACGAACTGACCTTTCCCATTGATATCGAATCACATTGCCAGCCCGTCACCATGGATACTGCCGACGGCGCGCGCATCTATCGCCGCTCGCTTGTCTTTTTGCTTGAAATGGTATTTGCCCAGCTTTTCCCCAAAGGAAGATTGAATATCGATCATTCCGTTTCATCGGGTGGGTTTTATTGCGAAGTGACCGGCCGCGAAACGCTTTCACAGGAAGAACTTGACTCTCTCAAAGATCACATGAAAAAACTAATCAGGGAAGATCATCCTTTTGTACGCAAGGAAATTCCCCTTCAGGAAGCGGTCGAATATTTTAAACAACGCGGTTATGAAGACAAAATACGCCTGCTGAAATACCGCAGGAAGGCTTACCTGACACTTTACAGTTTCAACGGTCAGATGGATTATATGCACGGTTACATGGTGCCGTCCACCGGCTTTTTAAAATGGTTCGATTTCAAGTTGACCGACGGCGGGTTCACCATTCAATTTCCCCGCCGCCATGCGCCCACCGAACTGGAGCCGATGGGTGATTATCCAAAATTATTGAAAGCATTTCGTCAGTATGGCAATTGGCTGAAGACCCTCAACATTGACAATGTCGGCGCGCTGAATGATGCCATTGAAACCGGACGCGCCGATGAGATCGTGCTTGTCTCTGAGGCGCTGCACGAACAAAATGTTGCAGATCTGGCCCAGCAGATCGTGCAAAATAAATCGCGCATTATTTTAATTGCAGGACCTTCATCATCCGGTAAAACGACATTATCGCGCCGCCTGGCAGTGCAATTGCTGACACGCGGCATCTCGCTTATCCGCTTGAACTCGATCATTATTTTATCGACCGCGATAAAACTCCGCTCGATAAAGACGGTCAGCCAGATTTTGAAACGCTCGACGCATTAAATCTCGACCGGCTTATGCAGGACATGGAAAAACTTCTCGGCGGCGGAAAAGCCCAATTGCCCCGCTACAACTTTATGACCGGCAGAAGCGAAGAGGGCGACCTCGTCCAGTTGAAAGAGGGTCAACCGATCATCCTCGAAGGCATTCATGGGATGAACCCCCGCCTCATCCCTGACCGTTGGACTGATTCAGCCTTTCGAGTTTATGTCTCCGCGCTGACACAGCTCAACCTGGACCGTCATAACAGGGTTTCCACAACCGACACGCGCCTCATCCGCCGGATTGTACGCGATGCACGCGAACGCGGATATTCCGCGCAGGCGACGATCTCGCGTTGGGAATCGGTACGCCGCGGCGAAAAGCGACATATCTTTCCCTATCAGGAAAACGCGGATGTGATGTTCAACTCGGCGCTGGTATATGAGCTTGCCGTACTTAAGCCGCTGGCAGAACCCCTGCTTCGCCAGGTTGCATATACCGCGCCAGAATATATCGAAGCGCGCAGACTGCTGGCATTTCTGGAATGGTTCCTGCCTCTGGATGTAAACCTTGTGCCGGCCAACTCCATTGTGCGCGAGTTTTTAGGCAGTTCCAGTTTGAAAGATTTCAAGATCTGGAGAGGCTGAAGTAACCGTAATGCGCAGACCTCCGAGTTCTTTGCGAAGCGCCCTGTGGGCGAAGAACTCGGAGGTCTTGTTATTAATAATTTTGTTTATGAATATCTTGCTCTGCTTTCGTGAATTGCTTCCAAAATGTCCATCCTTGTAATGGGTAACTTGATACTGCGAACCTCAAAAGGGGATTTCTTCGCAGGTGTTTCAGGTCGGATAACAAAGACCTGCCCATCTTTTGTTAACTCAATTAATCTGGCTTTTTCTGGTTCGTCGGCGATTACTGCTATGATGGCGGATGTATCAACTGCAACTCGCATGTGGTTAAACCTTTGAATGTTTTGCTCGTGAAGTTCATGGGGTGCATTCAAAGTATATAGGCGAGTCTTCCATTCCTATGGGCCGCCCGCCAAAAGCCCTCACCCTGCCCTCTCCCTTTTGGGAGAGGGGGAAGCCGCCACGACGATAAATCGTCACAATTGGGGTGAGGGATGGGTAGAACAAACAACCTTTGAGTGCTCCCAAGTTCATGAGTGCACTCAAAGGTTGCGGACGAGTTTGCTCCTTGCACTGTCTTTGCGGAGCGCCCTGCGGGCGGCGCAGAATTTACACTAAAAACGCTGCCTTGGAAATGCTCAAGGCGGCGTCCCCGCCGCCGAGGACGGCGGCTTGAGCCAGTCGTTTTTTAAAACTTATCAATAAGTAGGACTATTTATTGATTGTTTTGGTAGATAATTTCATTGGGATATAAAACTAATAACCTTAGTTTCATCGACAACCGAACCAGTTCTGGAGTGTTGGTAACCTTTAATAATTTAAGTATTTCTGGGCCGCCGCCAATTCCTCCAACCCCATTGCCGTTTTCTAACAAGGGTCTTTCGCCAGCGTTATCGTAGGAAATTTCGGTAGTGTTGCCGGGTACTAAAATGCCAAAAAAGGCATTGTTTGACTGACCGCCAAAAATTGTTGTGTCTAGGCCTCGCGCCCTATTCCAGTGGGGATTTTCTCCAGAGGTGAATGTAAAGGAATGAGTGTCAGTAAAAATAACTCCTTGCTGGATGGTTAACCAACCAATTACGGACTCTGTGTCAGGGGTGAAAATAGGCATCAACACCTCGTTGGTGGGCATATCGCGAAAATTTTTACATGCACCTGCCTCGGGGACATCGAATCCGCCTACAGAAGTAAGTATGTTATAAATTTCCTCATTTTGACTAACCCCTTTATTAAGAATTACTGGCAGGGCAAAGCGGTTTGTTTGTGCTTTTTGAACATAATCCCGCCACCACATTCCATCTGGTAAGCCATCCGCGCCCAGCATTAAATCTACTGCGTAATCCCGCAGTTGGGAACAGGACCAAGAATAAGCGGAGGGTTGATGGCAACCAGTTCCATTTTATTTGTGTTTTCTGCGCCGTTGATAAAATCCCATGCGGCACGCTCGGCGAGGGTTTTGTTTTTGGCATACGCGCCGATGTTGTTTTCAACCTTTGACCAATCATTTTCATCAAAGGTTTTGTTCTCGCGGTTGTGCCCCGCCGAGATCGCGGCGGTGGATGAGACTTGCACCACGCGCCTGACCTTTGCATTGTGCGCGGCGCGCAGGACGCGTAAAGTCCCTTGCACGGCGGGGACGATAAGTTCGTCTTCATTTTTCGGTTCAAACAACGGGAAGGGAGAGGCGACATGCAGGACTTATTCGACATCTTTCATCGCTTCATTCCACCCTGAATCCCGCTCCAAATCCACGGGAATTACCTCCAGCCAATCATTCGCCCACACATACTTTGAGATTGTCTCGCGGACTTCGGTCTCACGCGAAAGAGTCCGCAATGTACCGCGGATTTTATAACCCTGTTCAAGGAGTCGGATAATGGTGTGAGTGGCGACAAATCCGCTTGTGCCGGTGACGAGGATGGGTTTTGACGATGTCATATCAGTACCAAGTAGATATGATCAAAGGAGATAGTGTTACGGCCTCCATGGAATCGGCCTGCATGGGCAGGAGGCGGCTTATCCATAGTTTCATCTGTTTACGCAGGGAGCAAGGTTTTTTGAAGGCGGACATTATTTACCCTTTTATTGGATCCATATCATGCCAAGTGCAATCGCAACCCCAAACGCACTGCACGAGAAATTGACCCAGTCATTATCGAGCCATTTCCAGCCGCGGATATGAATGGTCTGCGTGCCGCAGGTGTGAAGGGGATTTTTTTCGGTCTCTTTCCTGTCGGTAGGGCAGTAGTACATGGCTTGGACTGTTGCGCCGAGGAAAGAGTCAAAAAGCGAGCCGGCGAGTCCAGAAACAGTAATCAGTAACCAGTAATCAGTGTTCAGCGACCAGTGATCAGTGGGGGGGAGAATTGCGGCAAGAATGCCGATTAAGGCGGAACCTGCCAAAGAGGCGAGAGTGCCAATTAATGAGATTCCGCCCGAGGTGCCTTTTTCCACGATCTTGGTTAAGTCCGTGATCATACGCGGGGGATGCGGATTCAACACGCCCAGTTCAGTCGCCCAGGTATCCGCGTTGACCGCCGCCAGTGCTGCTGCGAATCCGACCCACGGGAGAGCTGATTCTGGGAAAAAGAAATGGAGCGCGGCGAAGATGGTTGCGACGCCGCCATTGCCAAAGACCTGACCTGCGTCGCGTTGATGGCCTTTCGAAAATTTTTCGTCGAGACCCTGTTTGCGTTTTTTGAATGCGCGGCTCAGCGCGGAGGATGTGATGAAAAATGTCAGCAGAAGGATTGCCCACTGCCATCCGCCAATGCCGAAGATGATCGTGCCTGTCAATGCGGCTGCCAGTGCGCCGCTTTTGTTTAAGCTGCGGGCTTTGTAGGCGAGGAAGGCGATGAGGATGGCGAGGAGAAGACCGAGGAAGAGTTGCATAGGAGGTTGAAAGTTGGAAGGTTGAAAAGTTGAAGGTTGCAGGATTAGAGCGGCATTTTAACCTGCAACCTTCAAACCTGTAACCTTCAACCCCTTACACAGGAGTTGTAATAATGAAAAGCACCGCGAGCAGGAATAGCAAACTGGCGAGTGTGCTGGAACCCCAAACGATAAAGGCGAGTATGCGTTCACGATCCCAGCGATAGAAATACAAACCCGCGATCCAGCCTGCCACGGAAAGCAGGAGACTTGCCACGGGGAAGAGGATAAGCTGTGAGGATGGCACGGTCTCCAGTGCGCTGCCCATAAACTGCGGGCCGAGGGCAACGCGCGGCGTGGATGGGATGATGAGACTTGCCCAAATGAACAAGCCTAAATTCAGAAATAATGTGCTGAGCCAAAGGTAACGCGCGAGTCCGCTTTCCCAGGCTTGTGTGACCACGAAGGATGGATACACTGATTTTGCTTCGGCGGGTGTGATGCTGCCCAATTCGGTTGCGCGTGCGAAAGTCTGGGCGAGCGCGGCAGGGTCATTGGGTGAGATCACAAAGACACGTTTTGCCGTGGCAATCAGTAAAAGCTTTTTCCTGTCTGCTGCGAGAAATTCAACCATGCCCAAATCGGGGTGCCGGCGTATACCCAATACCCCGCCAGGCAATGGCAGCGAGGGCAATGTAAGCGGATGCTTCAGATCGTTGGCGGGGCGGATCCATTCGATGTCTGTGAGCGGAATGTCTTCCTCGCGCAGACCCCAACGGATGGCGAGGCTGTCGCGGTCCATGTGGTAATCTGCGCGCCATAATGCGTATGCGCGATATACAAAAAATGGGATTGGCGTGAACGCCGCCAGCGAGACCAAAAGCGAAATCAAGAAGGTGGGACCCACCTCTGCGCCGGAAAGGTTTACGAATCCGAGAATGGCGATGATCGTTAGCACAAAGAGGATGAAGCCGTGAATGATCAAGCCGCGTCGTTTGGGTGGGGGAAAGTGTCCTGCATTCATGAGTTTCTGGTATTCCAGCCTGCCGCGTGAGATAAAGTTTTCGCGCAATTAATTGAGAAAACTGCTCAAGTGTGAGATCAAATTTTCCGAGGATAGGGTTTGATTTTCTTTTTCCCTGCGCGGCTTCAATTCTACCATTCCATTTTGAAGCGCTTTCTCCCCAACCGTCACGCGCATGGGACAACCGATCAAATCCGCGTCGTTGAATTTGACGCCTGCGCGTTCGTCACGGTCATCGAAAAGGACAGAAATGCCAGTACTCTGAAGTTGATCGTATATTTCCACGGCTTTGGCACGCGTGTCCATTTGCCTGCCGGGCAGATGCATCAGATACAGGTCAAAGGGTGCAGCGGATTTTGGGAGGGTCAATCCTTTTTCATCGTGATGGGTCTCTGCGAGGGCGAGCAGGATATTCTTAAAATGAAAGCCGGAGCGTGCAGCCAAACCAAGAGTGGAAAGGATGGAAAGCGGGTTGCCGCAATGGATGCATGGGTCGCCTGTTTTGGCTTGTGTGACGTCTGCGACTATTTCAGCAGAATAGTCCCTTGGATAATTTGTATGCTTGAAATGACAGCCTGCGTCGTTTGCGCCTGCAACGAGGTTTTGTGACTGCGGGATTACATCATCCACGATGATGAGAGCGTTCTTTAACCCGATTGGCGAGGCATAGCCAACTGCGGCGCCTGCTTTGACGATCTCCTCTACTGTGGCTGGGCGGACATCGCCGGCAAGTTTTTTCAACTTTGATTCGCTGAGCTGCATGTCTCCGCGCACGACAATGAAGATGAACTGGTTGTCCGTGATGCGCGTGTACATCAAAGCCTTGGCGGTCTTCTCCTTGGGTATCCCCAGAAAATTCGCAAGCGACTCGATGGTATTGCAATCCGGAGTGGATACTTTTTCAAGCGGAAGTTCTTCCTCGTGGGGGAGCGCTGTCTTTTTGAAATGCGCGAGTTCAAGACGTTCTGTATATTTACAGGATTCACAATGGATGATTTCAGTGGCGCCTGTTGAAAGCGGAAAATAGGTTTCATATTCGTTCGAAATGAGCGGAAGGGAAAGCAGCGAGAAGAAAGACGGATCGCCTGATAAATTTTGTAACCTTGAAATCGCTTGTTCTCCAAGCGGCAGGATTTCATTTTCACGGGTCAAATATCCCGCGCGGACAAGCCAGCCAAAGCCCGGCGTGCGTGCGTTGTTTGGGAATTCGCGTTGGGTTTGAATGGTCAAGTCGCGGTATCTCATTGGATTCAAAAAGGGCGATCCCAAGGACCGCCTGTACAGTTAAGCTTCGCCTTTTTTCTTTCGCATGGTTTTTTGCGTTGATTTGATGGCCGGCCCTGGTTCAGGGGTTTGGATCGGTGTCGGCGCGATCGATTCTGCCTGGGGGGCCTCGAAAGGCGTGAACTCAGGAGCAGGTCCGAGGTCCAGCTCGACCGTTTCTTCCATCCTGATTTGACCGCGCAGAAAGGCGCCCTCTTCGGTCACGAATGCGGTGGTGACCACGTCCCCCCAAACTCTGCCCGAAGCCCGGATTTCCAATTTCTGGGTGGTGACGTTTCCGCGAACCGCTCCGGCAACGATGACGGTATTGGCGCGCACATTTTGACAGGTGACGCGTCCCGTCTCGCCGACGACGAGCATGCCGCGCAGGGCGATCTCGCCTTCGAAGGCGCCTTCAATGCGGACGCCGCCCGAGCCGTTGATGCTGCCGTGCCAGACGATGCCCGAGCCCAGCACCGAAGTAATGCGTTCGACAGCTTGTACAGGTTGGAGAGTTTCAGTGGGAGCGGTATTGCGCTTGAACATGTTGATGCAATTTTACCTTAGAAATAAAAACCGCTGGTTGAGCAGCCCTGAGCGTTATCTGCCAGGAGCGTTTCGAAACCAGCGGTTAGATATTAAATTGAAATTGGCCGTCTCGATGGGGTTCCTCGCGGATGCTGGGAACCTCTCGAACCTCTCGACCAGCGAGTATATTTTTCTACTCGCTCTTCTCTTCCTCCGTACTGATCTGCACGCCGACGGTATTGAAGCCAGAGTCGACATACAATACTTCGCCTGTAATGCGCCTGGAAAGATCTGAAGCCAAAAACACGGCCGAGTTGCCCACGTCTTCAATGGTCACGTTCTCGCGCATGGGGGACATGTCGGCAAAGTGTTTGTACATATCGCGGAAGCCGCCCACGCCTGCCGCTGCCAGCGTGCGGATCGGTCCCGCGGAAATTGCGTTCACGCGAATCTTTTGCGGCCCCAGGTCATAGGCAAGATAACGAGTTGACGATTCCAAGGCCGCCTTGGCCACGCCCATCACATTGTAATGCGGGGCGACCTTCACCGAACCGTAATAGGTCAGGCACATCACCGAAGCATTGGGATTCAAGATCGGCAGGAAGGCATTGGTCAATGCGACCAGGGAAAACACGCTGATGTCCATCGCGGTTTTGAATCCTTCGCGGCTGGTCTCATGATAGGGCTTGCTTAATTCTTCGCGGCCTGCGAATGCAATCGAATGGACCAATACGTCGATCTTTCCGAAATACTTCGTGGCTTTCTCTGCCACCAATGCAATCTGGTCATCCTTCGTCACATCGCATTCCTCGACCCATTTGCAGTCCACTTTCTCGGCCAGCGGCTTCACACGGCGCTCGAGCGTTTCGCCCGCATAACTGATACCTAAATTCGCGCCTTCGCGTTTGAAGGCCTGCGTGATACCCCACGCGATCGAGCGTTCATTGGCAAGACCAAAAATTAAAGCGTTTTTTCCATCCAATAATCCCATGCTGATCTCCTCAAAATCCGGTATTGGATACTCGCTTATCGAATCCCGAGTATCGGTTCTTTGACTAAAAATCTCCAGGGCTTGGAATACCACGGCTCTGGTGTTTTATTTAAACCCACACGAGCGCCAATCGTCACGCTTTCATCCGGGACGAAAATCCCCGCTTCGATTCTTAAACTGGAGGCTGCTTCCGTCAAATCGAGATTGTTCTCGCTTTTGGCAATTCCCAGCGCCTGCGTCAGTTTGCCTGGACCCAAAATATCCCGTCCCTGGCGGCGTTCCAGCATGACTTCAACGCCTTCGAGGGGCTGTATCGCGCGGATCAGCACCGCCGCCGGAAATCCCTTGCGCTCCGTGACTGCGTTCAACATCCAGTGATTGCCATAGGTGAAATAGACATAGGCATGTCCAGCCAGTCCATACATGGGGGCGGTTCGCGGCGTGAGTCCTGCTTTGGCATGGCAGGCCAGATCATCCTCGCCAATATAGGCTTCTGTTTCGGTGATCAACCCGACCAATTTCACTCCCTCCAGAATCCGCACCAGCCGCGCTCCGATCAATTCACGCGCAACCGTTAAAGTGGGACGATCATAAAATGAGCGAGGAAGAACTTTTATCATGGAGATCACAAATGAGCCATTAAGAAACTCTATGCTCCCCGTATTCCAAGTGGTGAAAAATCATTTGAATCTTGGATCGCGCTGAAGAGTAAGCCTCAATCCCTCTTCCAATTTAATCGAAGGGACGAAGCGCAACTTTTCCTTCGCGAGGCTTAAGTCCACCCGCATGCGGGAGACACCGCCGGAGGTTTGGGCGTTGAAGACTACATTGGCTTTGCTGTCGGCGACGTCCAAAACGATATGGATCAGATCCTTGATCGAAGTTTCCACGCCCGAACCGACATTGATGACCAGTCCATTAATGCCTGGCGCGGTGGCGGCAGCCACCATGGCGCTGACCACATCGTCTACATAGATGTAATCGCGAGTTTGGCTCCCGTCACCGTGTGCAACCAGGGTCCCGCCGCGCAGGGCCTGGCGAAGATAATGCGGCACCACGGGTGGATGAGAAGGCGGCAGGTGTTGACCCGGTCCATAGGCATTGAAGATTCTTAAGCTGACGGTTTCAATATTCCAAAGGCTGCCAATCGTGCGGACATAATATTCCGCCGCGAGTTTGGAGACTGCATAAGGCGAACGCGGGTTTGGCGTGGTGGACTCCCTCAGGGTTAAATCGCCCAGGTCGCCGTAGACAGCTCCGGACGAAGCCAGAACGACCCGTTTGACTCCCACGTCGCGCATGGCTTCCATCAAGGCCACTGTCCCGCTCACGTTGACGGCGTTATAGTCGCGTGGATACAAAATGGATTCCTGCACCGAAACGCGCGCCGCGAGATGATAGACAACATCCACGTCTTGAAGCAGGGTCCACAATTTGGGGCGGTCGCCCACATCCCCGCGCGTAAAGTGGACGTCGGGCGCGAGTACCTGCGGGTCGCCGGTGGAAAGGTCGTCAAGGCCGCGCACTTGATGTCCCTCGCGGGCGAGGTGATTGGCAAGCGAAGAGCCGAGGAATCCCGCGGCTCCGGTGATTAAGAAGTTCATAGGAAGGGAATTATACCCGCATTATTGACCTCCATTTTTGATTGACTTATTATTGTTGCTATGTTATCCTAGCGCCAGTAGGAAAACGGTAGGTTACGTTGGTTTGAAGAACAGCCACAGCTCACGGTTTGACCGTAAGTTGTTTTGTTTTGCCCTCCGATGGAACAAACAGATTTACCTAATAATTTTTTCAATTGCCAAAGGAGGCAAAAATGTCTGACAGAATAATTGGTACAGTAAAGTGGTTCAATGGGGATAAGGGCTTCGGCTTTATCGAGCGCGAAGGTGGAGCGGACGTGTTCGTCCATTTCTCCGCCATTCAAGGTGACGGTTTCCGTAACCTGCAGGAAGGCCAGAAGGTCGAATTCACTGTTGAGAAGGGTCCCAAAGGGCCACAGGCCACGAACGTAACTGTTCTGAGCTAGTCAACAAAAAAGAGCCCCGCGAAACGCGGGGCTCTTTTTGATTCATGGATAAAGTTTAGCGATCGTGCTGGGGATCGCTAAAACCTGTTTCTCATCGAGATGGGTCATTAATAACTATCCCTTGCTCTCCATTCGCCAGCCTGTGCATACACTCGCCCCAAATCTCCTGCGGATAGATGATGGCGTTTGTCCCGGGCAGTTGTTCGATGGATAAGCCGGTGTTCAAATCGATTCCAACTTGTTGATAGGCTTTGTAAATCAATTGACTGCAATAAAAGGCCTCCTCGGTTTCGGCGTTGAGGAAGTTCAGGTTATATATCTTACCGACCTGCGCGAGACAATAATTTGCAACCGTGGTGCGCATATCGGCTTCCTCTTCTTCGGAGAAGTCTTTTCTTTCCAGCGGGGAGGCGATGCCATAGAACGTGTCAAACAACAGTCCGCGTTGACGCGCCATGCATTCTGTATTCCATGTCCCATCAGGCATGTCAAAAGCGATTACCCCGCGCGAACCCGCTTCGACACAACGTCCCGCTGGGCCGACGTACATGGCCACGTGATCCACATCGCCGGGTACGAGACGTCCCACCAGCCGCCAGAATTCGCCCGGCAGAATATCGGGTTTGCCGTTCATCGTGCAGATGATGTCGCCTGTCTGTACCGACAGGCCTTCGATCTCAAACGTATGAATCATGGTTCACCGTATTTATTATACGAGAAACCGATCAAAATGCTTCAAATCAAAACCCCGCCTTTTATCAGGACGGGTTTTAATCAAGCAGATTAATAAACTCTTCAAGTGACATCTGCGCTTGACGAATAATCGAACGCAACACTTGCGGATTCAAGTCCCCAGAGTGGTTCGGGACAGTCACAGTAAATTCCCCCGTTTGAATTGGATGTGACTTCCCTTTTGGCGCACTTTTCGAAAGCCCGCTTTTTCCAGCGCGGCGGTGATCTGGCGCGGTTTAAGTACGGGCAATTTAGGCATACGCCTTAATGGCTATATCTACTTTGAATTTGAAAATTTCCAAAGCCTCAGCAGGAAGTGAATTGCGAGGGTCATCTTCGACCGGAACAGGTCGCAGATAGGGCAGGCCATCTTCGAAGGAACCTTCGAGATGGAGCGCGGCGGCTTCGAGCAAATTCTTGCGCGCTTCAGAGGAGGTTTTTCCCTGTGAGGCTACATCCAGTTCTGGGCAGAGAACGCTGAATTCATTTTCTTCTTCCCAGAGGATGCCAGTAAAGATGAACATGGTCATGGATGATCTCCTGTGAAAATTATACACCTTCCATGAATCAAACACCCGCCTTTTATCAAGCGGGTGTGGTTTCGATAAACTCAACAACCAACTGTTTATTACTTAAGTTACTTGCTCTTCCTCGGCGCCAACCGATTCCTGCCATAACTCTTCGGCGTGGGCGCGGGACGCGGCGGGCGGCGGGCGTCCTCTCGCGGAGCGCCTCGGCCTCGCGCCCCAGTGGCAGACCTCGGCGGGGCGGGAAGCGTGTAGTCGAATTCTGCGAGAGTCTCGCGTTTGAGCGGACTTCCCATGATGCGTTCGAGAATTCGAATCATATCGTTATCTTCATGCGTGACCAAAGTGAACGCGTCGCCTGTGCGTTCTGCGCGGCCGGTGCGTCCAATTCTATGAATGTATGCGTCAGCGGTATCGGGCATGTCATAGTTGATGACGTGCGAAATGCTTTCCACATCCAGCCCGCGCGCGGCGATGTCGGTGGCGACCATGATCTGATGCGTGCCGTTTTTGAAACCCTTGAGCGCAGACTGACGCTGTCCCTGTGAACGATCGCCATGCAGGCTCGTGACCTTGTGCCCGGCGCGCTCGATTTGCTGCGCTACTTTTTGGGCGCGGTATTTCGTACGCGCGAAGATCAGCACGGAATGGGTATCCGTTTTTTTGAGCAGCGCCAGCAGCAA
>Ga0172368_10003692_pt1 | contig 18362 bp, 15 predicted proteins | sample Lak11m_FD_114540 | JGI IMG/M metagenome (GOLD analysis project Ga0172368, IMG submission 114540) | Freshwater microbial communities from Kabuno Bay, South-Kivu, Congo - kab_022012_11m | ecosystem: Environmental > Aquatic > Freshwater > Lake | place: Democratic Republic of the Congo: South-Kivu...
TCAATCAGGCGCTGGGCAGCCTCCGCGTCCTTACCCTGGACTTTGAAGCCTCCGATTTTATCGGCAGTTTGTGGAGTAAGGCCAATATGCCCCATTACAGGTATGCCTGCCTTAACAATCATTTCGGTTACTTCTAAGCAACGCTCGAACCATTCCAGCTTTATTGCTTGAGCGCCCGCTTCGTTAACAAATCTTTGCGCGTTCTTAACGGACTCTTCGGGATGGAGTTGGTAGGAATCATACGGCATATCCGCGATAAGCAGGGAATTTTTTACTGCCCGCCTCACCGCTTTAGTATGATGCAGCATCTCCGGCATACCGACCTTAGTGGTTGAATCAAGGCCCAAAACCACATTAGCCAGGGAATCCCCCACTAGGATCATGTCTATTCCCGCTTTGTCCACTAATTCGGCTATAGGGTAATCATAGGCGGTTAACATGGTAATTTTGCGCCTGCCTTTTAAGTTTCTTATTTCATTTAGATCCATTGTTATCGCCTATTGTGCAAATGCGGTAAAAAATAAAATCAGTGACAGAATAATCATTGCTAAAATTATTAACATAGTGCAGAGATTATAAAATTTAGAGTTGGTGTATTTACCCATCAGCCTTTTGTTATTTACCAATAGCAGCATAAATATTAATACAAAAGGAAGTAAAATCCCGTTTGTAGCCTGAGAGACAAGCATAATCGGCACAAGCTTTACCCCTGGAATTAATATAATTGCCGCCCCAATGGCTATGATGGCGGTGTATAAACTATAAAATTGCGGCGCTTCTTTAAATGTGCGGTTTACCCCTATTTCCCAGCCCATACCCTCGCATACTGAATATGCAGTTGAGAGCGGTAAGATACAGGCGGAAAAAACCGAGGCATTCAGAAGGCCAAAAGCAAAAAGATAAAAACAGTATTGACCGGCAAGCGGTTTTAGGGCCAGGGCCGCGTCTTTTGCCGTTTCAATCCTGATGCCGTGGGCAAAAAGGGTATTGGCGCATACTATGACAATAAAGATGGCGATGATATTGACTACGAAAGCCCCGATAATTACATCCAGGCGGCTGTATTTATAATTTTCAATCCGTATGCCCTTCTCGACTACCGAGGACTGTTGGTAAAACTGCATCCAGGGCGCAATTGTGGTTCCCACAACGCCGATAAGCATAAAAATATAGGCCTTGTCAAAATGGAAGCTTGGGGAAATTGAGCTTGCAGCAACTGTTTTCCAGTCAGGTTTAGATAAGAATCCCGAGATTATATAGCAAACATAAAATAAGCAGGCTACTAAAAATACTTTCTCAACCGATTTATAGGTTCCTTTTACAATCAGCCACCAGACAAATAACGCGCAAACCGGCACTAACAGGTATTTACTGATTCCGAAAAGTTCGGCGCTGGCGGCAATGCCGGCGAACTCGGAAATAGTGTTAAAGATGTTGGAGAAAACCAGGACTACCATGGCGTAAAAAGTTACACGGACACCGAACTCCTCGCGGATTAAATCCGCCAAGCCTTTTCCGGTGACTACCGCCATGCGGCTGCACATCTCCTGAATGATTACCAGGGCAATGATAATCGGAATGAATGACCATATCAGCGCATAGCCGAAATGCGCGCCGGCAACCGAATAAGTAGTGATGCCTCCTGCGTCATTATCCACGTTGGCGGTGATGATCCCCGGGCCCATTACTGAAAGAAAGATTAATGTTTTTGCCCAGAAACTTTTCAGGTTCTTCATGTCTTTTGAATTATTTTTATTTTCTTTAACCTGCGCCAGGCAAAGGCAATCAGCTGGCTCAGAATATCGTCAACGGTTATGATCCCTTGCAAAACATTTTCTTCATTTACTACCGGTATAGCGAAATATTTGTATTTTTCCATCAGGTATGCAACCTCTTTAACGCTTGAATCCAAATGCACAAAATATGTTTTCGGGAAAGCAAAGTTAAGAATCGGTTCCTGGGGGTTAGCCAGAATAAGCCTTCGGAAATTGGTTGCGCTGATAAGATGGTGGGTTTCGTCAACAATATAGATAAACTGAGCGGGTTCGGATTTAAAATTGAGCTCTCTTATCTGGTTCAGGGCTGTCTGAACGCTCGTTTCTTTTGTGAAGGCAATATATTCGGTAGTCATGAGGCCTCCGGCAGAGTCTCCGGAATACCCTAAAAGCTGCGAAAGCCGCTTGGAGTATTTATTTTCAATTAAACTCAGGATGTGCCTGGTTTTCTCCCGCGGTAATTTCTCCAGGAAGTCCGTGGCTTCATCCGATGGGATATTATTAAGCAGTTCAGATAGTTCGGCATCATTCATTTCATCCAGGATGGAACGCTGGGTTTTAAAATCAATATTGGTAAAGATCTTGGTTTTATTGGCCAGGTTTAAGGATTTAAAAAGGGCGATCTGATGGTTAACATTTAAATCCAGGAAAATGTCACCTAAGTCTGCCGCGGGGATATTCGCCAGGTTCTTTTGCGGCACATCAATTTTTATGGTCATACTTACCGGGTTAATGGTAAGGGGCTGGATATATTTCCAGGAGATCAAGCGTTCATCTGAGAGGTATTTAGCTTTAGGGTTAAAGAGCCTTACGAGCAGGTCCACGCTTTTTTCAAAACCCAGTCTCCTGAAAAGGCCGCGGGTGCTGATATCAACATGAGCAATCATCAATGCCTGCTCAACAGTCAGCAGCTGTATATCGTTTACGCGGATGACTTTATGGTTATGGGTATCCACTACCTGCTGGTCCAGTATGTCGCGCCTTAAGGTAAGCTCTTTTTTTTCATCATGTACTTCGCCGAAATTTACCCGGGATTTATCAATCTTTAGCCTGGCCTCATTTTTATCCAGTTTCTCAATATCCTGCCAGTTTATCAGGGCATATTTTCGGTTGGGAAAGCCTTTGCGGATAATCAGTCCATGCGAAACCGGATATACCTGCGAAGGCTTCACTGCGATATCATAAATCTCTCCGACTTCCCTGCCCTCCTTATCAAAGACGGGCCTGTCCATTAAGCGGGAAAAGAAAACAAACATCCGTGCGGCGGCAATATTTTTTTGAAAAGCCTGATTGAATATATTCATCAGAATATTTTTGCTGTTGCCTGGGGGAATTTCTTTAATAACTCTTCGCCTTTTTCTTTGCCGAGAACAAAAATTGCCGTAGATAAAGCGTCGGCCTCTAATGCCGAATCCGTAACTACCGTTACGGATGAAATCCCGCTTACGGGATAGCCGGTTCTAGGGTCTATAATATGGCAGTAGCGCTTGCCATCTTCAAAAAAGAACTGCTCGTAATCGCCGCTGGTGGATACAGATTTGTCTTTTAATTCCAATACCCCCGTGATCTCCGGTTTCCGTGGATTTTGTATAGCGATCTTCCATCTGCCTTCGGGCTTTTCTCCTAAAGCATAAACCTGTCCGCCGGCGTTGATCAGGCAGATGTTGATATTATTTTCTTTCAATCTCCTTACCGCGCAGTCAATAGCAAACCCTTTAGCTATCGCCCCCAGGTCAATCTTCATCCCGGGAAGTTTAAATTCTACCACATTATCTTCTTCATGCAAAATAATTTTATCACAACCAACAAGTCTCAGGGCGGATTTGATTAATTCCTGGCTGGCTACCTTATGTTTTTGATCGGTAAACCCCCAGAGATCAACTAAGGGGGCAACGGTAACATCAAAAGCCCCTCCGGTGGCCTGGCAGAATTCTTTTGATTTTTTTATGATGTAAAAGGTATCCGGGTTTAACCTTAACCTGCCGGCCTGGTTAAGTTGTGAGACTTCGCTTTCCGGGATGTATTTGCTAAGCAGCTTCTCAATGCGCCCGGCTTCAGCAAAAACGATTGCCCCTGCTCTTTTATCCGGAGAAATTACCTCCCAGAGTGTCCCCATGAGCAGGCGGTTATCGCAGTAAACCTGGATAGCCCCTTGCCGGGGATGATTTTGTTCCCGGGAGCGAAAGGCAAAATAACCCAGGCTGATCACCCAGCCGATGATTAAGAAAACGATCAGATAGCTGCGAATTTTTGGACTGAAAGCCATGAGATTAGATTTTAGGCGTCAAGCCTTTGCTTATAGCTTGATTCAATTGTTTTGACCAGGTCGACTAATAGCTTGTTGGTTGGTACGGCGATCCCCAGCTCCTGGCCGAGCCGCACGATTACCCCGTTAATAAAGTCAATCTCTGTGCGTTTGTTCCTTAATACATCCTGAAGCATTGAAGAAATATTAGAGGATGTGCCTTCGCAAACCGCTTCTACTTTTGCCAATGGGTCATCATAAATTAATTTAATGCGTTTTCTTTTGGCAATACGGGCCGCTTCGGTAACCGCGTCCCTCAGGATTCGCTTAGTGCCTTCAAATTCCGTAAGCTTGCCGTTAGGCAGCCTGGTTATGGCGGTCAAGGCGTTGATCCCGGCGTTAATAATTAATTTTGACCAGACTAAGCCCTTTATGTCGCGGGAAAACTTAGTTTGCAAGCCAACCTTGTTAAATACCTCGCGGATACTGCGCATTTCAACCGGGATTTTTCCGTCGAGAGTGCCGATAAGGGTTTCTCCCCGTCCGGCATGGCGGATCCTTCCTGTTTCAATTAAAGTTGCCCCTTCATTGGTTATTCCCCCGATCACCTTATCTTCTCCCGCCAATTCAGCGATAATCTCGATATTTCCGATTCCGTTTTGCAGGGTCATTATCCTGGTGTTTTGCTGTAAAAGGGGTTTAATCTGTTCAATTGCCTGTTTTGTATGAAATGATTTTACGCAGATAAGTATGAGGTCAGCCCGGTCAATATCCTGCATATTGGCCGTGGCTTTTGGTTTTGCCTGCCAGGATCCGGATACCCCTTCCAGGGAGATTCCTATCTCATTTATTTTTGCGGCATTTTCCTTATTTTTATCCAACAACCAGAGATCCTCTTTTGATTTTGATAAAAAAGCGGCAAAAAGGCAACCCATTGCTCCAGGGCCGACAATGACTATTTTCATACAGCCACCTCCAGTTTATTAAGCAGTTTCTGGCTTTTTAGCTCTTTACCTAAATGAAAACTTAAAAAAGCGTTCAGGATTATATCCAGTTCTTTTTTTATCTGCGGGTTCATTCCCAGGTTAAGGCTGGCGGAAAAACTATTTCTCTCGATATGCAGGACAGTAGCGATTGTGCCGCGGAATATCAAGCGGCTTGCGGGGTCTTTCTGCATACAGCGCGGGCAAAGCAGCCCGCCCAATGAAAGGCTGAAACGTGCCTGACCGTTGATTATATCGCTGCATGAAACGCAGGAGTCAAAGTGAGGTTTAAAGCCCGAGAGGTTAAGCATTTTTATCTTGAATATGGTTGCGATTTTAGCCGGGTTATAATTGGTCTCCAGCTCTTTAAGGCTTATCAAGGCCAGGTCAAATAACTCTTCATTCCTGTCTTCTGCCTGCATTATGGAATTTATCAGCTCCATCATGAAAACAGCCTGGGTTGTTTTCTCAATGCTGGCTCGTATCCCGGTAAAATTATCCAGCTTATCCGCCTGGCTCACTAAGTGCAGGCTGGAGTGGGTTTTCCTGTAGAAGATAATCTCATTTAATGAAAAGGGCTCTAAATTGGAGGCGAATTTTTCCGGTTCACTGCGTATTCCTTTAAGCAGCCCGCTGAGCTTTCCAAATTCTTTGCTGTAAAAATCCACGATTATTGAGGTCTCGCGGATATCCCGCTTGTTTAAAATCAGTACCTGCGCCTTATCTATCGACATAGCTTTCTTCCTTTTTACGCATCAGTAGCGTTTGAGCCCTGGTGCGGTCATTAAACCCCAATATATGCAGTATACCGTGGGCAACGTAAAGTAATAATTCACCTGTAGGCGTTGTCCTGAAACCTTTGGCGTTGTTTACCGCGCTGTCGGTGGAAATTGCGATGTCAGCCAGGATAAAGGCCCTATCCCTTTTATCATTTAAATCAAAGGCGATCACATCAGTTGCCCTATCCGTCTTCAGGAATCTGGTGTTAAGTTTTTTAATCAGCGAGTTATCCATAAAACAAATATTGATATACCCGGATTTGTTAAAACCCTCTCCTTTTAAAATCTTAAGAGCCAGGTTTTTTACGCGCTTCCCGGGGATAGGCAGTTTTTTTTGCAGGTTGTTTATGGTTATATTCACCATGGTTATGGAGGTGCTCATACTTACTTGCTGCGCTCGTAAGTATTTCGCTAGATAAGACCTACAAGGTGCTCAATTTCTTAGGAGTAGTTTACCCGGCTATGGTATATTCCGCTTAGGATCCTGGTAAAGACACTGGAAATTTTTTCTATATCTTTTAAGGTAAGCTCGCACTCATCAAGTTGTCCGTCAATGAATTTATTGTTTATCACCTTATGCACTACTTCTTCGATGTTTGCCGGGGTAGGATCTTTTAAGGTGCGGGTGGCTGCCTCAACAGAGTCCGCTAATAATACGACAGCTGTTTCTTTGGTGTTTGGTTTTGGCCCGGGATAACGAAAACCCTCTTCTGTTACCTCCTGGTCCTCTTCCTTTCCCTCAAGGGCCCGGCGGTAAAAATAATAAACCAGGCTGTTGCCATGATGCTGCTGGATAAAATCCCAGAGCGCAGGGCTTAAAGAATATTTCTTAGCCAGATCCACCCCTTCTTTTATGTGGTTCATGATAATCAGTTTACTCATCGTAGGGGAAAGTGCATCATGTAAATTCTTCTTTATCTGCTGGTTTTCAATAAAATACTCCGGTTTTTGAAGCTTACCGATATCATGATAATACGCGCCGATCCTGGCCAGGAGTCCGTTGGCTCCTATGGTAGTGCAGGCAGAATCTGACAGGTTGCCGACGATAAGGCTATGGTGGTATGTTCCCGGAGCCTCGAGGATCATGCGTTGCAATATTGGGTGGTGGGTGTCTGCCAGCTCCAGCAGACTGATATTGGTTACTGTCCGCAGGAGCTGTTCGAATACAGGCAGGACCCCTAAAACAATAACCCCGCAAATCAAATTATTAATCATAATTATTAAGTATCTTTCAGGAGAGTTGATCCAGAAATGCTCAAGAAGAACAAGGCTTATTAGCTGCATTAAGCCGGCTATGAGGCCTGCTTGAATAACTGTAGTACGTTTATGCGCTTTTTCTACCAGCAGTATCGCGCATGAACAAGAGGTCATAAAAATAAACCATGCCTTAAATGGTTCCGCGGTCAAGGATGCCAATGATAAAGATGTGCCTATTGATAAAAAATAACCTACCTCAAGGTTGTTGAATAGCAGCACGCTAAGCATGGGGATAATTGCGATGGGGATATAGTAGAAAGATAACCCGTGCTTAAGCAGGGCATGACCGATAGCAAAAGAAATCAGAAAAAGGAAGCTTAAATTGGCCAAGTTAGCGTTTTTTATTTTGGAGAGCTTATTATAAAAACAGGAGTAAAGGATGATTAAAAACAGCGGGATAGCCAGGTTCATATGTATAATATGGCTAAAGAAGAAAATTAAAACGCATATTCCGGCAAGGAGGAAATTGTTTTTAGCGAATGGTTTTCTCATAAGCCTCAATTATTCTCTGGACCAAGGCGTGCCTGACTACGTCAGAACCGCTAAAATAAATAAATTTTATTCCCTCAATTTCCTTGAGTATGTCTTGCGCCTGAAGCAGTCCGATAGGTCTGGCGTTTGGGAGGTCGCTTTGGGTCATGTCTCCGGTAATCACTGCCTTGGAATCAAACCCCAGGCGGGTTAAAAACATTTTCATCTGTTCGGCAGTGCAGTTCTGCGCCTCATCAAGGATGATAAAGGCGTCGTTAAGTGTCCTTCCTCTCATGTAAGCAAGCGGTGCGACTTCGATTATTCCGGTTTCTATATATTTCTCAATGCGCTCGGGCTCCATCATGTCATATAAGGCGTCATAAAGCGGCCTAAGGTATGGAGAGATTTTGGCCTGCATATCTCCGGGCAGAAATCCCAGGGATTCGCCTGCTTCAATAGCCGGCCGGGTTAGGATAATACGCCGTACCTCTTGTTTTTTCAGCGCCTCTACCGCGCAGGCCATAGCCAGATAAGTTTTTCCGGTGCCGGCAGGGCCAATGCCAAAAACAATATCGTGTTTTTTGATCGCTTCAACATATTCATTCTGGCCGGCAGTCTTGGGGCCGATTTGTTTTCCTCCGGAGGTGCGCATGATTCCGGTGTCTAATCCCGCGATCTGCTGTTTTTGGCTATCCTTTTTGAAGTTAGATATTAAATAGGCAAGGTCGTTTTTACCGATTTCGCCGTTTCCCGAACGAAGGCCATTAAGCAGGTACCCTACTAACTGGCCTGCCTTTTTAATATTGCTGGCTGTGCCGTTTATTTTAAGATAATCACCCCGCAGGGTAAGTTTTACCTTAAACTCTTTTTCAATGCTCTTTGTGTTGGAATCATGCGCTCCAAAGAGCCCCTGCGCTTCTTCCTGAGATTCAAATTTTATTATCTTGTCCACTTATTTAAGATTTTCTTCCGGTTCCGCCATTTTTTCAGGCTCGGCCTTTAGTCCAGGGCTAGAAGGGATTTTTAAAGTTTGCCCGGCATAAAGCTTATCCGGTGAGCGTAAAACATCTTTGTTGGCTTCATAAATTTTCGGCCAGTTCTTGGTAGTGCCGTAGAATTTTTTGGAAATTTTCTGCAAAGTATCATTTTTTTTCACGGTATAGCTTTCAAAATTTTGAACCGATATCTCTTCGATCTGGGTTTCCTGGATCATTACCGGCTCATCCATACTGCTTACTGTTGGCATGGTAGATGGGCATTTTGCCTGCGATGGCTTGGTAAACCCCAGCTCTATTTCAAAAACCCTGGTGGTGCGGGTAGCTTTTCTTTCCGTCGTTTCAGCAGGAGCTGTTCCCGTAATATAGCCGCGGTTACCTGAAGTTGCGGAAATATCCTGATCGATCCTGTCACGGGTTAGATTATATGTCCTGGCTACGCAACCCGATAAAGCCAGGGATGAGGTTAATACGCAAATACCAGCCAATTTAACTTTGTTCATCTTACTTCCTCCTTTTAATAGTTATGCCTAATTCTGTTAGTTGTTTTTCTCCTACATCCGAAGGCGCGCTGGTTAGCGGGCAGAAAGCAGCTGAATTCTTCGGGAAAGTGATAACTTCGCGTATACTGCTCTCTCCTGAAAGGATTGCCAGCAGCCTGTCTAAGCCAAAAGCGACCCCTCCATGCGGAGGCGCTCCATATTGGAATGCCTCAAGCAGGAAACCAAAGCGCTTAGCCGCCTCTTCTTCGCTTATCCCGATTATATTGAAAATTTTTTGTTGGAGTTCCCTGCGGTGGATCCTTACTGAGCCGCTGCCCAGTTCCATACCATTTAAAACCAAGTCATATGAGCGGGATTTAACTTTTTCCGGTGCCTTTTCCAGGTTTTCCAGGTCGCAGGCGGCCGGTGCGGTAAATGGGTGATGTTCACTGTCCCAGCGTTTTTCCTCCTCATTGTATTTAAAAAGAGGAAAATCTACTACCCAGCAAAAGGCAAAATCATTTTTTAACTCCGGTCTTAAGTCCGGTTTGTCCGATTTATATTTTTCCATTGCCTCTTTGTAACTTATGCGAGGAAAAGGAATTTTTATATCTATGTTTTTTAGTTCCTTAAGGATTAGCTGCATTAATCCTTCGCTGAGGCTAAAGATGTCCTCTTCATTAATGAATGACATTTCAATATCCAGCTGGGTAAATTCCGGCTGGCGGTCGGCGCGCAGGTCTTCGTCGCGGAAACATTTTGCGATCTGATAGTATCTCTCTATCCCGGCGACCATAAGGATCTGTTTGAATAATTGCGGAGATTGAGGCAAGGCAAAAAATTGGCCCAAATTCAGCCGCGAAGGGACCAGGTAATCCCGGGCTCCTTCAGGGGTGGATTTTGTAAGTATCGGGGTTTCACATTCAATAAAGTTGTTATCACCCAGATAAGCGCGGATAACCTTATACAGGTTGCTTCTTAAGGCAAGGTTATTAAAAACCCTCTTGCGCCTCAAATCAAGATAGCGGTATTTAAGGCGCATCTCTTCGGTTATCTCGGCCTCCTCTTCAATTTCAAAAGGAGGGTTTAAGCTCGGGTTTAGTATTTCCAGCTCTTTAGCCAAAACCTCTATTTCGCCGGTTGCCAGTTTTTCGTTAATTGTGCCTTTAGGCCGCTTATTAACGCTGCCGCTTAATTTGATTACAAATTCGCTTCTTAATTCCTGCGCTAATTTGTAAGCATCTCCGGATTCCTTGGGGATGAAAACTATCTGCGTAAAACCGGTCCGGTCACGGATATCTATGAAGATTAGTTTACCGTGGTCTCTTCTGCGCGCTACCCAGCCGCAAAGTGTAACTTGTTTCGCCTCATCTGTTGCATTAAGTTCTCCGCAAGTATGTGTCCTTAGCATTTTAATTCCCTGGTTAAGTCCTGAATATTTATTTCCCTTTGAGTACTATTTGACATATCTTTAAGGGAAACCACATTCTTTTTTAATTCGTCTTCACCTAAAATCAGGACGTACCTTGCGCCTGCGTCATTGGCAGCGCGCATCGCCGCTTTTAGCGACCTGTCCTGGTAGTCCGTGTCGCAAGGTATGCCGGAGGAGCGTAACTGGTTTAATAATTTTAGCCCTGTATTTTTTGCGGCCGCTCCGAGAGTGATCAGGTATACTATCCTGTTTGGCGGTTTTTCCATGGATATTTTAGATGCCAAAAGCAGCCTTTCTACGCCGAAAGCAAAACCAATGCCCCCCATGTCCGGACCGCCTAATTCTTTTATCAAGTTATTGTAGCGTCCGCCTGCGCCTATGGCATCCTGGCTTCCCAGATTGGAATGCGTAAACTCAAATACTGTGCGGTTATAATAGTCCAACCCGCGCACAAGAAGTGGTTCTACTTTAAAAGGGATATCAAGGCTGTTTAATCCGTTTATTACTTCATTAAAATGGCCGAGACAATCCGGGCAGAGATGCGTATTTGTAAGAGCAAGCTCCTTTACTATCTTTTGACAGGCCTCGTTTTTACAGTCCAGCACCCTTAAGATATTGTTTTCCAGCCTTACCTGGCAATCCGGGCAGAGTTCCTGTTTTTCTTTCTGCAGATTTTGTTTTAAGCTCAAGCTCAGGGCCTGTTTGTCTTTGGGGCAGCCCAGGCTGTTAATTTTTATTTTATAGTCTGTGATGGCGAAATTTTTAAGCAGTTCGGCGGCCAGGCTGATTACTTCCACATCAAGGTTAGCTTCCTGCGAGCCGATTGCTTCGCAGCCGATATGGTGGAACTGGCGCAGCCTTCCCTTTTGCGGCCTTTCCAGGCGGAACATCGGGCCAATATAGTATAATTTTGTGAATCCGCTGGTTTTGTCCAGGTTATTTTCCAGGTAGCTGCGGCAGATTGAAGCCGTGCCTTCCGGACGAAGAACATACACATCTTCCTGGTTATGAATAAGGAACATCTGTTTTTGTACTATTTCTGTGGTAATACCGAGAGTGCGGTTAAAAAGCGAAGCCTCTTCAATTATAGGAGTGCGGATCTCAAGGTAATTATAAAGCGAGAATATATTGCGCGCCGCAGTTTCAATCGCTTGCCAATGCCCTGCCTCATCAGGCAGGATATCTTTAGTGCCGGGGACCCTTTTGAACATGAATTATTTTTTTGGTTTATTAGGGATTGCCCTTGCGAAGAACGCAAGGATTTTTCTGTATCAATACATAAGGACTACTTAATTTTTTGTTTCATTTCCAAGCCAGCTTTAAAGACCACTACCTTTCTGGGCGGGACAGGGATAACCTGGTTGGTGCGCGGGTTTCTGCCTGTGCGGCTTTTCCTTTGTTTTATTTTAAAGACGCCAAAGTTACGCAATTCAATCCTCTCCCCTCTGACTAAGGCATCAACAATACAATCAAATGTCCTTTGTACGACTTTTTTGACATCTATCTGTTTTAGGTTTGTTTCATCAGATACTTTTAAGACAATATCCTTCTTGGTCATGGAACACCTCCTATAGCTAAATATAATAACAGCAAAAAGTTACAGTGTCAAGTAATAATGAGTACCTTAAGCTTTATTATGGCGAAATCCTGATTATAACACCAGGGAAAGCCGGTCTTCCCCTAACAGTTCATCAAGCTCCTGGATTAGTTTTTCCGAAGGCAAGACATAAAGGTTTTCTCCCACCACCATTTGCACCCGGGATTTTGCCGGAGTATCCAGCCGTAAATATATAGGCACATTGCCTTTATGTTCAGAAAGCCTGTCTTTTAAGGATTCAAATATGTTTTCCTTGATTCCCGAAAGGTTTATGCTCATGGCAGTAATCAGTTTGTAAATTTCCTCGAACGGGAAAAGGTCCTCCACAATTATTTTCGGGGTATCTTCTGTTAAATTTAACGTGCCGCGGACATGGGCTATTGTGTTGGGTAAAATATACCGGCTTACCTTGGCAAAGGCGCGGGGAAACACCAGCGCCTCTACGGCGCCGTCTAAATCCTCCAGTTTAAGGATTGCCATTTTTTCCTGCTTGGCGCGCGTGAGTGTTTGTTTTATTTTGGCGATTAAGCCGACAATTTTTATAGTATCCTGGTCCTTATGTTCATGCAGGTTGTTAGTAGAGCAGGATACAAAACGCTTGAGTTGTTTGGCGTAACGTGCCAGAGGGTGCCCGCTGACGTAGAAGCCGAGCATGTCTTTTTCAAAAGAAAGCAGCTGCGGCTCCGGCCATTCCTTGCAATCGGCTAAGGACTCAGTGGTTTTCCCGAAACAGTTATTGGTTATGGATTGATCAAAAAAAGAAAGCTGCCCGCTGGATTTTTCCTTCTGTATCTTCTGCGCCCTTTCCAGTACAATATCGAGGCCGGAAAACATTTTTGCCCTTGAGGCGCCAAAACCATCCATGGCTCCGCATTTGATCAGGCTTTCCAGTACCTTTCGGTTTGCCAGCCTTAAATCTATCCTGCCGCAGAGATCTTCTAATGATTTAAACCTTGCTTTTTCCCTGGCGCCTACCATGGATTCAGATGCCCCCTTACCCACATTTTTTATTGCCAATAACCCAAAACGGATGGTTGATTCGTTTTCAACCTTAAATAGTACTTCACTTTCATTTATATCCGGAGGCTGAACCTTTAGTCCCATTTGCTGCGCTTCATTAACATAGGTAACGATTTTATCAGTGTTGTCGCGCTCTGAAGTAAGCAGCGCGGTCATGAATTCCACGGGATAATTTGCTTTTAGATAAGCGGTGCGGTAAGAAATCAATGCGTAAGCAGTTGAGTGCGATTTATTGAAGCCGTATCCGGAGAAATATTCTATTAAATCAAAAATTTTAGTCGCGGTGGATTCTTTTATTCCGTTTTTCAGGCACCCGTGGATAAAGTTGTTTCTTTGTTTTTCCATAACTTCGGGTATTTTTTTGCCCATGGCCTTGCGTAAAATATCCGCTTGGGCAAGCGAGAAACCTGCCAGAGCGGATGCAATCTGCATAATTTGTTCCTGATAAACCATGATCCCGTAAGTCTCTTTAAGTATGGGCTCTAATTTTGAATGTTCATACCTGATAGGTATTAACCCATGCTTGCGTTTCATGAAATCATCAAGCATACCTGAGCCGATCGGCCCCGGGCGGTACAGCGCCAGAAGGGCGATTAAATCTTCAAAGCGTTCAGGCATAAGCTTTTTAAGCAGATCACGCATCCCCGAACTTTCAACCTGGAACACCCCGATGGTGTGGCTTGAGGCAAGCAATTTGTAGGTGTTGGGATCATCCAGCGGAAGAGTTTCAATATTGATTTCTATGCCGCGGGTTTTTTTGACAAGCTTTAAGGTTTCGTCTATAACCGTAAGGGTTTTTAGGCCAAGAAAATCTACTTTAAGCAAACCGATTTTCTCCAGCGTTTCCATGCTGTAACCGGTTGTAACCTGGTCATCGCCGGTTTTAAATAAAGGCATATAAGTATTTAATGGCTTATCCGTGATAATTACTCCTGCGGCATGTACGGAGGCATGCCGGTTCAAACCTTCCAGGGATAAAGCCGTATTGATCAGTTTGGTTATTTGCGGGTCGTTCTTGTAAAGGTTATTTAATTCCGGTTCACTTTCCATGGCTTTCTTAAGAGTCATATCCAGTTCAGCCGGGATCAGTTTGGCGATACGGTCTACATCTGCATAGGGTATGGCCATGACCCTGCCGACATCCCTGATTACTCCGCGCGCCTGCATGGTTCCAAAAGTAATAATTTGAGCAACGTTTTCCCTGCCGTATTTTTTAGTTACATAATCAATAACCTCCTGCCTGCGTTCATAGCAAAAATCGATATCGATATCCGGCATTCCTAATCGATCAGGGTTTAAAAATCTTTCAAAGAGCAGGCCGTATTTTAAGGGGTTAAGATCGGTAATACCTAAAAGAAAACTTACCAGGCTGCCTGCCGCTGAGCCTCTCCCCGGGCCGACGGGGATCCCTTGAGTTTTGGCATAGGCGATAAAATCCCAGACAATGAGAAAATAGCTGATAAAACCCATATGTTTGATAATTTTTAATTCATGTTCAAGGCGGGCTTGTACTTCAGGATTATCTTTAAGGCGTTTCTCCTCTAGGCCTTTTTCGCAAAGTTCAAGTAAAAAAGCCTCTTTGTTTTTGCCTTCCGGAGGAGTGTACTTGGGTAAATGCATCTGGGTGAAATCTAATTCTAAATTACAACGCTGGGCTATCTCTACGGTATTTTTTATCGCCTCCGGGCAATGCTGAAACGATTCCTTCATTTCTTCGGGTGAACGGAAATAAAATTCATCCGTCTGGAAACGCATATGCTTGGGGTCATCAAGGGTGTTCTGCGTCTGGATGCACAGCAACGCCTCGTGCGCTGAAGCCTTATCTTTGGTAGGGTAGTGCACGTCATTAGTCGCCACTAACGGTATGGAAAGTTCTTTGGAGATTTTTATTAATGCGTCATTTACGGTTTTTTGCTCGGGGATAGAGTTGGCCTGGATCTCCAGGTAGAAATTACCTTTGCCGAATATATTCTGATAGGTATCAGCGGCTTTTAAAGCATCATTAAAACGCTTCTGTTGAATGAGCCAGGCAACCTCGCCTTTCAGGCATGCGGATAAACCGATTAATCCCTGGGCATGTTGAGAAAGGACCTCTTTATCCACGCGCGGCCGGTAATAAAACCCTTCCAGGTAACCAATGGATACCAGCTTAATCAGGTTCTGGTATCCGGTCTCATCGCGCGCCAACAGGATTAAATGATTGGCCGCATCTTCAATACCACTTCCGCTTTTATCCAGCCTGCTTTGCGGTGCGACATAGACTTCGCAGCCGATAATAGGCTTGATTCCCGCTTTCCGTGCCTCCAGGTAGAAATCAATTGCACCAAACATGTTGCCATGATCGGTTATGGCAAGGGAATCCATCTTATGGCTTTTGGCGATGGATAGAATTTCAGGGATGCGGCAGGCGCCGTCAAGAAGGCTGTACTGAGTATGCAGGTGGAGATGAATAAAATCAGAGTGCGGCATGTGTTAATTTTCCGGCAGCAGGTTAATCGGTAAGTTTATTCCCACTCAATGGTTGCTGGAGGCTTGGAGCTGATATCGTAAACCACCCGGTTGATGCCCTTGACTTCATTGATAATACGGTTGGAAATTTTTTCCATAACTTCGTAAGGGAGTTTTACCCAGTCAGCCGTCATACCGTCAAAGCTGGATACGCAGCGCAGGGCCACGACATTTTCATATGTCCGCTCATCACCCATGATCCCTACGCTTTTTATGGGAAGCAATATGGCAAATGACTGCCAGATTTGTTCGTATAGCCCAGCCTTGGAGATCTCTTCGATTACGCGTTTATCCGCTTCACGTAAAAGCTCCAGGCGCTCTAAAGTGATTTCGCCAATGATCCTAACCGCAAGCCCCGGACCGGGAAAAGGCTGACGTTGTATGATATTATCCGGCAGGTTCAACTGCCTGCCGATCTCCCGTGCTTCATCTTTAAATAATTCTCTCAGCGGTTCAATAAGCTTAAGATGCATTTGCGCAGGAAGCCCTCCGACATTGTGGTGGCTTTTTATTTTCCTGCTTGGGCCCCCGGTGGGTGAAATTGATTCAATAACATCAGGATAAAGTGTTCCTTGCCCCAGGAATTTTGCGCCTTTTGTCTTTTTCGCCTCTTCCTCAAAGACCTTTACAAATTCATCACCGATTATTTTTCGTTTTTCCTCCGGGTCAGTTATTCCTTTTAAGCGCTCAAGGAATCTCCTGCTCCTGTCCACATAGCTTAGGTTCAAATGGTACATATCCTTAAAAACGCTTTTAACCTGTTCCGCTTCTCCTTTTCTCAATAGGCCGTTATCAATAAAAATACAGCGCAGGTTCTTTCCTATTGATTTGTGGATCAGCAGGGCGGCAACGGAAGAATCCACGCCTCCGCTTAAGCCCAGCACTACCTTATCTTTACCGATGGCTTTTTTGATGTTTTCAATGGATTCCTTGATAAATGATTGCATGGTCCACCTGCTTAAGGCTCCGCAGACCTTGAATAAAAAATTGCTTAAAATCTGGTTGCCTTTTTCGGTATGCGTTACTTCCGGGTGGAATTGCACGGCGAATATTTTTCTTTTTTGATTGGATATGGCGGCAATCGGGGTATTGGCGGTATGCGCGCTGGTGTGAAATCCCGCGGGTATCTTGGTTACATAATCACCGTGACTTGCCCAGCAGGTAAAATTACCCGGCATATGGCTGAAAAGATCACGGTTATCGTCAATAAATAATTCAATTTTTCCGTATTCACGCTCGCGGGTATGTTTTACCTTGCCTCCCAGCATTTCACAGATAACCTGCATTCCGTAACAGACACCAAGTATGGGTATGCCTAATTTAAAGATGCCCTTGTCAGGATAAGGTGATTTTTTATCGACTACCGAGGCAGGGCCGCCGGAAAGTATCAGGCCTTTTGGGTTTAAGGCGGCGATCTCCTTAGCCGGGGTATTATAGGGGATTATTTTAGAGAAAACTTTATTTTCCCTTACTCTACGGGCGATTAGCTGAGTATATTGAGATCCGAAATCTAAAATGAGTATTGTCTGCCTGGTCATTATTTACCCTTTCCCTGTATACTACTGGTATCTGCTATCTACTGTTTTATTTACCCATGCCTACTCTTTGGCCTACTTGAAATATCTTTCCTTCAGTCTGGATTGAGGGAGCGATAATAATCTCTACGTCGTGCATTTGTTTTAAAGTAGATGCACCCAATGATCCCATGGAAGTTTTTAATGCTCCCAAAAGGTTTTGTGAGCCGTCATCTACTTTTGCCGGGCCCATTAAAATATCTTTTAGTGTTCCAGTGGTGCCAACCTGGATGCGTGTGCCGCGAGGCAGGTTAACATGTGATGTGGCCATCCCCCAATGGAACCCTCTTCCGGGAGCTTCTTTAGCCCGGGCAAAGCTTGAACCGATCATAACCGCGTCCGCCCCGCAGGCAAAGGCTTTACAGATATCCCCTCCGCGATTCATCCCGCCGTCAGTAATAATAGAAACATATTTTCCGGTGCGTCTAAAATAAAAATCCCGTGCTCCCGCGGCATCGACAGTTGCGGTAACCTGAGGAACGCCGATACCCAGGACTCCTCGAGTAGTGCATGCGGCTCCCGGGCCGACTCCGACAAGCAAGCCACTTGCCCCGGTATCCATAAGTTCCAAAGTTGTTTCATAAGTTACACAATTACCCAGGATAACCGGAATTTTTAAGGATTTACAGAATTTGATCAGGTCAAGTGTCTTGTATTGGGTAGAAAGGTGTTTAATGGTGGTAACCGTTGATTGGATGACGAAAATATCAGCCCCGGCGGCAATAGCTAATTTCGAGAACCTTTCCGCGTTAGCCGGGATACAACTGACGATCGCCATGGCTTTCGCCTTTTTTATTTCGGCAACTCTTTTTGTAATCAACCTTTCTTTTATGGGTGTGGTATAAACGGCCTGGATAAGTTCGGTAGCTTTTTGGGGAGTGGCTCTTGCTATGTCTTCTAATACTTCATCAGGATTTTCGTAACGGGTTTGGATTCCATCCAGGTTTAAAACCGCCAGGCCCCCTAAACGCGACATCTCTATGGCAAATTTGACATTAACAACCCCGTCCATGGCCGCAGCCAGAATGGGGATTTTGAATTTTTTACCCATAAATTCAAAGCTGGCATCAACTTCATTTGGATTTACGGTTTGCGCTCCGGGAACCAGGGCAATCTCATCAAAACCATAACACCTTCTTGCACGTCTTCCAATACCTATCCATTCCGCCATTTTAGGAATCTCCTTGAATTAACTTGTTGTTTTATAATAGGTTACGATAATTTGGCCTTATTAAGGGAATAAA
>Ga0172368_10003695_pt1 | contig 18348 bp, 15 predicted proteins | sample Lak11m_FD_114540 | JGI IMG/M metagenome (GOLD analysis project Ga0172368, IMG submission 114540) | Freshwater microbial communities from Kabuno Bay, South-Kivu, Congo - kab_022012_11m | ecosystem: Environmental > Aquatic > Freshwater > Lake | place: Democratic Republic of the Congo: South-Kivu...
CAGGCAAGAATCAGAGAAAAATATTTCAAATCAACTTCCGGTAAAAGATTTCTCAAGAACCTTTGCGGAATTGGTAGATAAACTGGACTCATAGTTTCCATGTCGATAACCTTCTTCAGTTTGTTCGAGTCCGGTTTACCCACCGAAGGTGGGCCTTCGGTACAAAAGTAGAAATTGCTTTATTTTTCATTTTAAAGAGTTTTTCTCCACTGTTTTTGATCAAAACTTTTTCTTATTTTTCAAATGAATGAACTTTACTATTTCGTCCGTTTTCCGATAATAATGGTAGAATTTTTCGAAAATCAAAAAGCCAAGATATCCTGACTATATGCTGTTGAATACTGTGATTCACTTTTTATTTATCTTAATCCCCCGGGAATTGTTTGAGTAGTACACAAAAAATAATTTATAAAATGAGCTCACTCTTTACTCGCCAAGGTTTTAGCATTACGCTTATTACTTTTCTGTTCATTTTTGGAGGAACGCTTACGGCACAAAAGTCGTTACGCTCTGTTATTTACCGTGATGAGCCTGAAATGCCTACTAACCTTACAAAGGCAATCATTAAAGACAATGATGGTTTCATTTGGATCGGAACCGACGCCGGTTTAGTCCGTTTTGATGGGAAGAATTTTGTAAACCTACGGAAAGGTCTCTCAAGCCGTTTTGTTAAAAATTTATATAAGTCTTCGGATGGGACAATACTGGTGGTAACCGACCTTGGAATCGATCGAATTGTAAAAACAAATGGGAAACATCACCTTGAAGTTTTCATTGAAGGTGAAAAAGTCCGCACCGATTCTACCCTTTTTTATCCCAAAACAATTTATGAGGATAAACAGAAAACGTTTTGGTTTAGTGAACCTGATGCCGTCGTTCGTTTCAAGAATGGAAAATTAGAGCGATATACCTTTTCGGATGAAAACCGCACTGATAGTTACTTCAGATCGTTCTTGTTTGTCGAAGACATGTACGGTACGTTGTTCGTTTCATCTCAAAAAGGCGCAATCTTCGTTTACGACGGATATAGTAACAAATTTCGTTTTGTTGGGAAGCATCCTTCGCCAACCTGCCGCCTAGACGCTTTAAAGTCGGATTCGGATAATATCCTCCTTGCCGGAACAAGTGCCGGTGTATTTAAACTTCAAATCGCTTTAAATTATTCATCGATTAGGTGGGGACAAATTAATACAATCCCTGATGTTTCTTCGCTTGCGGGAAGTTTAAAGAACGATTTGTATTTCGGTTCATGGACAAAAGGATTTTTTATTTATTCTCAGCGTCACGGTTCTACTTCAAAATTAAACGATCTTTCATTCGATATCATCACAAATATTTACTTGAGTGACGATAATACTGTGTGGGTCTCTTCGGATGAAGGATTTGCGTTTATCCAAGAAACTTATTTTGCTCAAGTGGACATACATTCAACAAGTTTCTATATTCAAAATGTTGCAAAAGCAGATGACGGCTCAATTTTGACAACAGATGGAAACGGAGTCTATGACGTTGTGTATGCAAACGACTTTGTTACTTCGAGCGAGATATATTCAAAAAATCAAAGCTTGATTTTGAGTCTGGCAGGAAACAAAAATGATTTTTGGATCGGCTATAGAGACGGGTTCGTAGAACATGTAAAGAACGGTTCAGTCACCAGAATATTTCTCCCGCAAACTAAGAGTGTTAATAAACTCGTCCGCTCAATTACTCTTGATAAAAAAGGAGTGGTTTGGGTTACCGAAGAAGGATTATCCGGTATCATCACCATAGGGAAAGATCATGCTTTAAGCTATTACAATGGAGCAAAAGGATTAACTTCATATCCTCAAATTTTACGCGAATCGGGAAAAGGTACTCTCTATTGCGGCGCTGTCGGTAACAATTCATATCTCTTCAAGTTTGATCGATCAATGGGAACCTTTATCAATCTCAGCCAAAAATTACCGTTTGACTCTCTCACAACTTTAGAAGTTTACGACATAAGCATAGATACAAACGAAAATGTTTGGTTAGCCACCAACGTTGGACTGATTGAGTATCTATCAAAAGAAAATAAATTCATTCCCATAAAACTTCTCGAAGAATATAAAGACAGCGAGATAAAAGCGATAGCCACCGATTCGCAAAACCGCGTGTGGCTTGGTTACGAATTTGGAGTACTGCTTTTAGCCGACAATCAGATTACACGATTTAGCATCAATGACGGATTACCAAACTCAACCATTAGTTACCGGGGATTACTCACCACGAAAAATGACCGTCTGTGGTTAGGTACGGCGCATGGATTAGCGTATCTCCAAAAAGAAATTTATAAAGTACAAGTTACACCGGCGCCAATATTTACAAAGATCACCATTGATAACAAAGTCGTTGAGTCAACAGAAACTTTTTCTGATTTTAATATCAATTCCTACTTTGAAGCTTCGTTTATTTCGCTGACTTATCCAAACAACATGATTCGTTATCAATATCGGGTGCTCGGATTAAATGATAATTGGTCTGAAGCGAGTTATGATACTAAAGCTTCAATTCCAAGTTTACCATACGGTAGTTACAAATTTCAAGTGCGGGCTAACCAAACCGGATTGAAGTGGAGCGAGCCATTGGAGTATGAGTTCACCGTTGCCGTTCCCTGGTATCTTACAAAATGGGCTTTCGCTTTCTATTTTGTTTTTGGTATAGGCCTTATTTATGCGGCAATTCTCCTTATTCGAATTCTCCGTGACAAACGCATTGCAGAAGAAAGAGTAAAATCCTTTTTCGCCCTCTCGTCGGATTTGCTTTTCATTATTGACCGCGGCGGTGAGCTAAAATATTTCAATTCGGTTTGGAGGAAAGTAACCGGATATACCGAAGAAGAACTCAGCGGGAAAAATATTTACGCTCTCATCCATCCTGATGATGTAGAAAAAACGAAAGAGCAATTTCAAGCATTGTTGAATGGAAAGAATACTCTTTTCTTCGAGAATAGAATGATGAAAAAAGACGGCTCCAGTAGTTTCTTCTCATGGAATATCACCTCAGCGGAAAATGAAATGCTTTTCTTCGGTGTGGGAAGAAATATTTCCGAATTGATGGAAATCCAGAATGAATTACGACTCAGCAATATCAATAAAGATCGCTTCTTCTCCATCATCGCGCATGATTTAATTTCTCCATTCAGCGGTTTAATCTCGTTAACACAGACTATTGCGGAATCACCTGAGGCATTCCCGGAAGAGGAATTAGTTGTTCTCCATAGCGAACTTCATCTTTCCGCGCAAAAACTTTATAAGCTGCTTCAAAATTTATTGGAATGGTCGCAAATGCAGAAAGGAACGATTTCCTTCAATCCAAGGGATTTGAATTTAGCGGAAACGGTACATCAGAATATCGAAATATTAAGCTCCAGCATTGAACAAAAAGGAGTAATTGTAAAAAGTGCTATCGACGCATCAACCACTATTCATGCAGATGAAAACATGGTAAACTCCGTCTTCCGGAATCTTCTTACTAATGCAATTAAATTTTCTTCGAGAGGCGGAGAAATATTAATTAGTGCTGAAAATGTTGACGATAAATTTATTCAGATTTCAGTTCAAGATAGTGGAACCGGAATGGCTGATGAATACAAGGTTAAACTTTTTAAAGTTGAAGAAAAAGTTGGCAGAACTGGTACCGAAGGAGAAAAGAGTACTGGGCTTGGTTTACTCCTCTGCAAAGAATTTGTTGAAAAGCATGACGGTGAAATTTGGGTGGAAAGTAGTGAAGGAAACGGTAGCACATTCCACTTCACGCTTCCGTTAGCCGGCTAAATTAAGTTTGGAAAACCGCTTCGCACTGAGTGAGCAGTTTTTCTTTGAAAGTAGTTATTGATTCCCCTTTTACACGTATACCGGATGCATTACGATGACCGCCTCCGCCAAATTCGCTAGCAATTTTTTGAACACTTATTTCCCCTTTTGAGCGAAGACTTACTTTAAATCCATCATTTAATTCTAAAAATTTCAGAGCAATTTTCACGGTATCTACCGTGAGACATAAATTTACAAAACCGTCGGTATCTGTTTCATCCGCTCCGCTGTTCTGAAGCGCTTCTTGCGAAATTGTCATCACAGCAATTTCTTTGTTTTGCCCGTAGAGTTGAAGGGATTGTATTGCTTCTCCTAAGAGTTTAATTTTTCCAATTCTGCTGGTGTCATAAATGTTAACATAAATCTCGTTTGGCTTTACTCCCTTCGCGAGCAGGTCCGCAGCTATGAGGTGTACTTTATCAGTAGTTCTGTCAAATCTGAAAGAGCCGGTGTCGGTCATAATTGCCGCGTATAAAGCATTTGCAATTGGTAAATCAATCTCCACAATGCCGGTGGAGTTGATAAAGTCGTAAAGAATTTGACCCGTTGCAGCAAAAGTAGTATTGGTAAAAAAATGGTTTACAAAATTTTCAGGGTCTTCATGGTGATCTATGCAGATTTTCACCTTCGGACTTTGAGTAAAATATTTTTCCATCCTTACCAGACGTTGACTGCGGTTAAAATCAAGCGCTACAAGCACCTCAACTTCTTCAAAAAGTGTTTGATGCATTGTATCGTCAAAATACTCAATCACTTTTTCACTATCCATAAATTCGAGATAGTATGGAGTGTGACTTGTATTCACAATCCTAATTTCTTTTCCTAATCTTTTCAGAAGATTGTACATCGCAATCTCCGACCCAATTGCGTCAGCATCGGGATTGACGTGTGTTGTAAGTAGAAAAGAAGTATGTTCTTCAAGTAGAGTACGAAGTAAATTAAAATCCATTGTCTGTATTAAAAGTTCTTTCATCATCAAGTAATAAAAAAGGGTTCGATGCTGTTGAGCATCAAACCCTTGCAATCAATTTTGAGCAGGTTATGCTACTTCCCAGGTATTTCCTTGACGGAACAATTTTTCCAAATCACCTTTACCTTTTAATTTGGCGACTTCTTCAATTTGTCTCATAAGGTCACTGTCATAAGTAGATTTCTTAACTTGTCTAAAAACACCAATCGGAGTTGGGAAATTTTCGAGATCTGCGAAATGAGCTAAGACAAAACTTCTTGCCGGATTCTCATCAAATTCATCATGAATCCAAAGATCATTGATTGAATATTCACCAGTGGTAAGATCAACTATTTTAGGATCCATTCCTTCTAAGCGAATACCTTTTTCATTGTTTTTTCCGAACACAAGGGGTTTTCCATGTTCCAACACTACGACGTGATCGGGTTTGGATTCTTTATCAGTAAGCACTTCAAACGCGCCGTCATTGAAAATATTACAATTTTGATATACTTCAATGAAAGCCAAACCATGATGTTCCGCAGCACGCATCATCATTGCCTGAAGATGTTTTGGATCTCTATCCATTGAACGGGCAACAAAGGTAGCCCCGGAAGCAACAGCCATGTTTACAGGAAGAAAAGGAAAATCAATACTTCCGTATGGAGTACTTTTAGTCTTCTTCCCCTTTTCGGAGGTTGGAGAATATTGTCCTTTTGTCAATCCGTAAATACGATTATTAAAGAGAATTACTTTCATGTCGATGTTACGTCTGCACGCATGAATGAAGTGATTGCCTCCGATACTGAGAAGATCACCGTCACCGGCAGCAACCCAAACAGAAAGATCGGGGTTTGCCAATTTTACTCCGGTTGCAATCGCAGGAGCTCTTCCATGAATTCCGTGAAATCCAAAAGTGTTCATATAGTATGGAAAACGGCTTGAACAACCGATACCGGATACCCAAACAAATTTTTCTTTTGGAATTCCTAAATCCGGAGAGACTCGTTGTACTTGTGCGAGTATTGAGTAATCACCGCAACCTGGACACCAGCGTACATCTTGATTTGTAGAAAAATCTTTGGATGTGAGTTTTACTTGTTCAGCTACATTATTTGTTGGCATTCTGACCTCCGAGCAAATAGAGAATTTTGTTTTCAATTTCTGATGATTTAAAAGGAGACCCCTGGATTTTGTTGAATTCAATCACATCAATTAAAAATTCCGATTTAATCAGTTTTGATAATTGACCGAGATTCCGTTCAGGCATCAAGATTTTTTTATACTTCCCAAGCACATCCTTTGTGTTTTTCGGGAATGGATGAATATATCTGAAATGAACTTGCGCAACTTTGAGTCCGTTTTTGCGAACATTTGTTACTGCTTCTGTTACGGAGCCGTATGTTCCGCCCCATGCGGCAACAAGAATATCGGCGTCTAAATCACCTGTAACTTCAAGATCAGGCATGTCAGCTTGAATTTGCTTCACTTTAGCATCACGCATCCGAACCATTGTTTCATGATTTTCCGGAACGTACGAAACAGTTCCATAGATATGGGCTTTTTCCAGTCCGCCGATTCGGTGCTCTAATCCAGCAGTTCCCGGAATAGCCCATGGTCTTGCAAGATTTTCATCCCGTTGATAGGGTTGGTAAGTATCTTTGTCTGTCCAAAAATGAACTGGAATTTCAGGAAGATCATCCACGTTTGGAATTTTCCATGGTTCGGAACCATTTGCCAAATAGCCTTCTGAGAGTAAAAAGATTGGAGTCATGTACTTGACCGCCAAACGGCATGCTTCGTAGGCCATGGTGAAGCAGTCAGACGGGGTAGCAGCCGCAAGAATCGGAACAGGAGATTCACCATTTCTTCCGTACATAGCTTGAAGTAAATCAGATTGTTCCGTTTTTGTCGGTAATCCGGTACTTGGCCCACCACGCTGTACATCTACAATAACCAACGGAAGTTCTGTCATCACCGCTAAACCAACTGCTTCTGTTTTAAGTGCCAAACCGGGACCGCTAGTTGTAGTAACAGCAAGGTTACCGGCAAATGAAGCTCCAATTGCTGATGCAATTCCGGCAATTTCATCTTCAGCCTGAAAAGTTTTTACTCCAAAGCTTTTGAAGTTCGAAAGCTCTTGTAAAATTTCCGAGGCAGGAGTGATAGGATAAGAACCCAGAAAGAGCGGGAGTTGCGCTTTAGTTGATGCCGCAACAAATCCAAGAGCGACCGCTTCGTTACCGGAGATGCTTCTATAAAATCCTTTTTCCAACTTAGCAGGTTGTACATGATATCTTGTAGTGAAGATTTCAGTATTTTCACCATAGTAGTACCCGGCTGTTAAAGCTCTCTGATTTGCTTGAAGGTAGATTTCTTTCTTAGCAAATTTTTGTTCGATCCATTTTAGGGTTGGTTCGAGTGGTCTATCAAACAACCAGTACATCAACCCAAGGGCGAAAAAGTTTTTCGTACGTTCAATATCTTTTACCGAAAGGGTAAGTCCTTCCAGTGACGCTGCAGTTTGTTTAGAAAGGGGGACTTGGAGTACATTAAATCCGGCAAGCGAATCATCTTCGAGCGGATTGTTTTCGTAATGAGCAAGTTTTAAATTCTTCGCATCAAATGCGTTTTCATTCACAATGATGGTCGCCCCGGGTTTTAAATCTTTTAAATTAACTTTTAATGCGGCAGGATTCATCGCTACTAAAACATCTGGACTATCTCCAGGTGTCTGTATATCTAAACTGCTGAAATGTAGTTGAAAGCCGCTCACACCGTATAATGTGCCGGCAGGGGCGCGAATTTCAGCGGGGTAATCCGGAAGAGTACTTAAGTCGTTTCCAAATAATGCCGTCGTCTTTGAAAACTGAGAACCCGTAAGCTGCATACCATCACCGGAATCACCGGCAAAACGGACAGTCACGGCTTCAAGAACCTGAACCTCAAAATCTTTTGCCATTTTATATCACTCTATTGTATTGTAAAATTTTTCAACATGAAATTTAGCAAAAAGTCTCTTGTTAAAAAAGAAGGATTCCCTTCTTTTATTCAAAAATCTTTTTCGCACAGTCCGCGAATGTCACCAGTCACCTTTTTTCGTGCCATAATTTCATTCACTCTTGTATTTGGACGTTTGAGAAACCGAAAAGGTAAACAAACTCCCTTGCCCAGGAGCACTTTCAACCCAAATAGTCCCGCAATGTTTTTCGATAAACTCTTTGCAAAGACCGAGTCCCAGCCCAGTTCCCTTTTCTCCCCGGGTTCCCTTTTTGGAATGGACAATGTTGCTGTTAAAAATATTCGTTTGTGTCTCTTTATCCATCCCAATACCATAATCCCGCACCATAAGATTAACGTTTTCTCCCTTGATTTTACTTTTAATTTCAATCACTCCGCCGCTATGACTGTATTTTATGGCGTTTGAAATCAGATTTCTCAAGACTATCTCAAGCATTGCTTTATCCCCATAGACCTTAAGACCCTGTGAGATTTCGCTATGAATAGTTAAAGATTTTTCGGCCGCCTGATTGCCAATATGTGTAAAAACTCTTTCTGCTAACGAGGAAAGTTCAATTTCCGATGGTTGATAATCCAATCTACCGATACGCGAGGTTGACAAACTTAGTAAATTTTCAACAAGATCATAGGTTTTAAGCGCGGTATCTTCAATATGACTTATATAAATCAACTTTTGCTCATCGGGGAGATCGTTGTAATCTTCTTTTATCATCGTTGTAAGATTTATCAACGTATTGAACGGACTACGCAAATCGTGCGCTATAATGGAAAAGAGTTTTTCTTTGGCGTTATTCAAATCATGAAGCTCGATATTTTTTTCTTTAATTTCCGAACTCTGTCCTTCAATGAGCACATTCTTCTCATTCAGCAATTGATTAGTCTTTTTCCGTCTTCGATTTGTTTCAACCAGTACTATCGCCACAAGCACCAATAATACAATGACGATCATTGAGCCGACAAGAAGGATTTTTTGCTTCTCATTTTCGTATTTCTGTAGCTGAAGGTTTCGTTGGTATTTTTCGTATTCGGCTTTATTTTTCAAATCCATTAGACGTTTCTGCATCCCCTCATTTTCAATCTCATCGCTAAATTGATTGTGAGATTTTAGCGCTGCTACTGCTTCCTTCAACAAACCTTTTTTCTCGTATACGCCGCTTAAACTTAAGTAAGAATTTCTGAGTACTAATTTTAAGTTTATTTTTTCTGCAAGCTGTATGCTTTTAGATAAATCCTTCTCCGCCGATGCAAAATCATTTTTTCGTAAAGAAATTTCTCCAAGATAATAGTAGGATTCGGCAACCCGCATTGCTATGTTTTCTTTTTGAGAGAGAGCGAGCATCTCCGTGAAATGACTTTCCGCTGCTTCAATATTCTTTGTGTTAAGATAATATCTCCCAACACCTAAAAGCGCAAGAATTTCTCCGTCATAATTATTTTCTTTTTTGTAGGTATCGTAAGACTGTTTAAAAAAGATATATGCAGAATCTTGGTTTGTTTTTTCGTAGGCTGCACCCAAACAGCTCAAAACATACCCAAGAGTTTTTAACTGCTCAGATTTTTTTGCATAAGGAAGGCTTTCTTTATAATACTCGATTGCACGTTCATCTTGAGCTGTTTCTTTAAATACGAGCCCAATGTTGCAAAGCGAAAGAGCAATCCCATTTGTATTTCCAATTTCTCTTTGTAACTCTAACGAATGCAAGTAGTAATCGAGTGCTCTATCGAACAAAGTCCAGTTGAAGAAAATTGTTCCGAGATTATTGTATGTGGTTGCCAAAAATTCTTTGTTCGAGAGTTTTTTGCGAATTTCAAGAGCTCTCTCAAAATAGGCGATTGCGCTGTCGTATTCAGAGGTCTGCCAATATAAAAATCCAACGTTATTAAGTGACGAACCAAGACCGGTTGAGTCTTTTGACTGTGTACGGTAAATTACCGCTTGCTTGAAGGCGTCAATCGCCTTTTCCCTATCCTTTAACCTAAAATATGTTCGTCCAACATTGTTATAATTTTCCCCCAACTCAAAAATGTTATTTGAACTTTTCCCATACCTAACAGCCGCTTGAAAATTATTTAATGCTTCCGTGTAATTCGCTTTCTCAAGGAAATAATTTCCCTTTAGCGAGAAAGATTTTATGATACCGGGTGTGTAATTCTTTTTTAGTGATATCTTGTAAAGCGAGTCAATAAGTATTGGATATTCTTTGTTTGATAAAGGAGTATTCACAAGATTTTTTATTAACGATTCAACCTCAGTTTTATTTGATTCTTGAGTAGTTCTACAACCTGAACCGAACACTACTCCAACGAATATAAGGAGCAGTCTTAAGAATATTTTATTTTTTAAAGGGTGGAAAAGCATCATAAAAAATTATTTCAAAAGCGAATTACTTATACATGAAACATAAAAAATCCGCACAAATAATCCCGTAAATTTTAATACTTTTTTGAGTTTTTGAGGAATGGACAAAAAAATGCCCGGTGGAGGGCTACCGGGCGTGGGAAGATTCACTATGGGGGGTAAGCATAATGAATCGTGGTCCAAACATAAAATACTTTTAAATAAAAAGCAAGACCTTTAAAAATAATTTTATGATTAATCCCCCATAACTTTTATAATCACTCTTTTCTTCCTCATTCCATCAAATTCAGCATAATAAATTTGCTGCCATGGCCCAAAATCCAATCTACCTTTCGTAATAGGTACAATTACTTCGTGATGAACTAAAAGACTTTTAAGGTGTGCATCGCCGTTCTCTTCTCCGGTTCGATGATGAAGATAATTTTGATTGAATGGAGCTAATGTTTCCAACCATGTATCAATGTCCTGAATCAACCCGCTTTCGGCATCATTTACATAAATACCGGCAGTGATGTGCATTGCGGATACAAGCACCATTCCTTCTTCCACACCACTTTTTCGAAGCGCTGACTCGACTTCAGAAGTGATATTGATATAGTCCCGTCTTTTCCGAGTGTTAAACCAGAGATATTCCGTGTAGCTTTTCATTTAAAATCCGTCTTGCGCTTCATTACTAAAATTTTAGTAGAAATGCTTTTATGAATTTGTTGAGATCACCATCCATAACCCCTTGGGTATCTGAAGTTTCAACATCTGTCCGGTGATCCTTAACCATATTGTATGGATGGAACACGTAAGAACGAATCTGACTCCCCCATTCAATTTTCATTTTACTTTTTTCAATTTCATCCAAAGCTGCTTCCTGCTTTTCCAATTCTTTTTGATACATCTTGGATTTTAACAACTTCATTGCATTCATTTTATTTTGGGTTTGAGAACGTTCGCTTTGACAGGCAGCAACGGTGTTTGTTGGAATGTGAGTGATTCGAACAGCAGTTTCAACCTTATTTACGTTCTGCCCCCCTTTTCCACCGGAACGGTAGGTATCAATCCTCAAATCAGCAGGGTTAATTTCGATATCAATTTCATCATCGACTTCCGGGATAACAAATACAGAGGCAAAGGAAGTATGCCTTCTTTTGTTCGCGTCAAACGGAGAAATCCTTACAAGTCGATGAACTCCGTTTTCAGCTTTAAGATACCCATAAGCGTACTCGCCGACAACTTCAATCGTCGCACTCTTAATTCCAGCACCATCACCTTCAAGAATATCAAGAAGTGTCATTCTAAAATTATTTTGTTCACCATAACGAAGGTACATTCTCATTAACATGTCTGCCCAATCCTGGGCTTCCGTTCCGCCTGCACCGGAGTGAATAGTGAGGATACAATTTTTATTGTCATCCTTTCCACTCAGCATACTCTTGAATTCGACTTCTTCAACCGATGCGCGCAACTCATCAAGTTCCCGCTGAATTTCGCCACCAAGTGAGACATCTTCCTCTGCTTCAGCAAGGTTGATGAGGTCTTCGAGATTGGAAGCACGATTGTGTATTACCTTCCACAATTCGTTCCATTCCTCAAGTTTTTTTAATTGGAGAAGAATTTTTTGCGCGTTTTTTTGATCATCCCAAAAATTTGGGCCCTCGGCTTTTGAGTGAAGTTCAGCTATCAGAATTTCATTTTTATCTAAGTCAAAGATAACCTCGGAGATTCTCAATTCTCTTGAAGTATTCGCCTAATGTCTTTAGTTCGTCGTTATACATTTTCTATCCTTTTTATTTTCAAAATTTTTGCGGAGAGCTGGGTGCAATTCAGAAGTCAATTAACTTCTAATTCCATACGAAGAAGCGCTGCTGCTAATGTCTTACCTTGTGCGTCGAGTTTTAAGGAAACTGTACCACCGCCGCCGAGTGTATTGTGAAGTAGAAAATTTAATGCGAGCAAATTGGGAAGCTCAAAACGTTCAACGTCTCCTAAACAAATTCCCTCAAAGTGTTTTTTCACCGCATCAACCGTAAGATATTTTTGGAGTATTTCATATCCTTTTTTATCGTAGGCAATTATCCCAACGTTTGCGGCATCACCCTTATCACCGCTTCTCCCGTGGGCTATATCAAATAATTTAATTTTCATCGATGTTGTCTCAAATTTTACATTTCAAGAATTTCAACTCTTGGAGTAACAAACGTTTTCGGAAGTAGGGCAGGCCAATAGGCAACTACCTCGTTTGGTTTTGGTCTTCCGCCGGCAAATCCAGTAACACTCGGCGGACCTGTAAGTATCAACGGTGCAATTTCTTTCCCAAATCGTTCAACTGTTTTAAAGTCGTGTGAACGAACGGCCACTCTTAACTGAATTTCGTTAATATCATCCTCGTTTATGATTTTTGCTAATGGACCATGGCAGCTGTTATAACCAACATATTCCGATCGAATTTCATCGAACAAAAGTCCCAAATTTTCCAATCGTTTTCTTAAAATTTGATCGGCCGCTTCCGCTTTAGTTAATGCTTGCGGCCACGAGTAGGTTAAGCTGCCAAACGCCGAGTATCCGTCTGCATATGAACAAGAGACTTTAAAAAATTCCGTTTCAGGGTATCCTTTAATTCCCGAAACTCGAACTCGATTTTCACCCTCCTCAGAAAGATGAATAGTTGTAAAATCAGCGACACAATCAGGAGTGATATATTCTTTCGGGTTTCCAATTTCATAAAGGAGTTGTTCGCTAACGGTGTCAACCGAAACTTTACCACCAAGTTCATGATGCTTCGTTATGACGAATTCCCCTGAAGGATAAGCCTCACAAATCGGAAATCCAATTTCTGCAAAATTCGAAACGGATTGCCAATCCCCCAAAAAGTTTCCACCGGTAGATTGTGCCCCGCATTCGAGAATGTGTCCTGCGATAGTACCTGCCGACAATAAATCATAATCTATTTCATTCCAACCAAATTCATAAATCATAGGGGCAAGGGTTAATCCAGTGTCGGTAGTTCTTCCGGTAATAACTATATCCGCGCCTCGCTTCAACGCTTCAACAATCGGGAAGGCGCCAAAATAAACGTTGGCGCTCAATAATTTATCCTTAACAGTTATTATCGATTCCCCCGTCTCCATATTCTTTAAAGGGCAGCCCTTCTCAATAATTTCATCGATGTTTTCTCTAATATCGTCACCAAGCACAACGCCAATCTTTAAGTTTTTCACACTTAAATCAGCAGCAACTTTTAAGACAGCTTCAGCGCAGGCGAGGGGATTTACTCCTCCACCGTTGGTAATAATTTTAATATTCTTCTTTTTGCAACCGGGTAGAATAATTTTCATTAACTCGGGAATATCTTTCGCGTATCCGAGCTGAGGATTTTTGTTTTTTTGTTTTTGGAGAATCGACATGGTGACTTCCGCAAGGTAATCCATTACGAGATAATCGACCTCTCCGTGCGATACTTGCTGAATAGGTGCGGTAATCAAATCGCCCCAAAAACCTTGCCCGGAGGCAATTCTAATTTTGTCTTTCATGCAACCGTTCTACCAGTTTAAGAATTTCAGTTTTAACTACTGCCAAATCTAATTCATTTTCAATCTTGAACCAATTTATTCGAGTATCTTTTCGAAACCATGTCATCTGTCTTTTTGCGTAATGTCTTGTATTTCTTTTTATAAGGTGAATTGCTGACTCTAAGGTGATTTCATTATTTAAATAAGCGATCACTTCTTTGTACCCAACCGAATTTAACGAATTTAACTTTTCTGAGTAACCCATTTTCAGCACAGACTCGACTTCATCGACTAACCCTGTCTCAAACATTTTATCGACTCGCTCCTCAATTTTTTGATAAAGAATTGCGCGAGGCCACTCCAATCCAAATTGAAAAAATGAATATTCATTTCTCTCAACTGCCTTTTCTTTGTGCAGCGAAGTAATGGATTTTCCGGTAAGATAAAAAACTTCGAGAGCACGAATTACTCTTTTCCAATTTTGGGGAAGCATTGCTTTGGCGGATTCGGCATCAACTTTTGTTAATTCCTGGTAGAGAAAATCTACCCCGAACTTTTCTTTTTTTGCAAATAATTCCTCACGCAGTTCGCCGTCCGTCTCAATATCTGCAATACCATCCACTAAAGCTTTGATGTATAAGCCAGAACCGCCAACTACAACCGGAATTTTTCCCTTTTCTCGCATTTTATCCATTTCTGTTAATGCCAACTTCTCGTATGAACTCACATCAAAAGGCTCATCCAATTCCAATTGATCAATAAAATAATGCTTTATTGTTTTTAGCTCGGTGGGAGACGGTTTGGCGGTACCAATGGTGATGTGTTTGTAAATTTGTCGGCTGTCGGCGGAAATAATGTGAGATTTAAGTGCACCGGCAATTTGTAACGCTAAAGCAGATTTGCCCGAACAAGTTGGTCCGACGATTACGATTACTAATTTCCCCAACCTTCACGCCCAATCAAAGGAACAAACTTAAAGGAAGGAATTTCCTCAACAGAAAATTGATTTTCATCAAGCTTTGAGATTATCGTCAAAATTTGAGAATTTTTATTCCCCACCGGAATTACCAAACGGCCACCAACTTTCAATTGTTTTTTGAGCGAGGCAGGAATGGCAGGCGAACCGGCGGTAACAATTATTCCATCGAATTGAGCATATTCTTCCCAACCGATTGTTCCGTCTCCAAACTTAAGATGTGCACGAATCTGAAATTTATCAAAAAGCTTTTGGGTGCTTTGATAAATTTCAAACTGCCGTTCAATGCTGAAAACATCTGCCCCCATCGCAACTAAAATTGCCGCTTGATATCCTGAGCCGGTACCAATTTCCAAAATTTTATCCCCTTTTGTCACATGAAGTTCTTGAGTCATAAACGCAACAGTAAAAGGTTGTGAAATGGTTTGCCCGAACCCAATTGGCAGTGCAACATCTTTGTAAGCATGAGATTCAAGTGCCTTTGGTAAAAAAAGATGGCGCTCAACTTTAAGGAATGCGTTTAGTACAGAATTATCAATTATTTTTTGATTTTGAAGTTTATTTACTAATTCTTGACGTTCACTTTCAAACATAAAATTCCATTATTTATGGAAACAAAATATAGATTTTTCACCAATAATTTCTATTTTTCACTACTTCCTGATTTTTTTCGGAGACTTTAATGTTTGAAGGTTATTTTGGTCCGCTCATCATTATGCTAATGCGTATCTGCGATGTTACCCTCGGTACGTTCAGAACAATTTTGGTTGTTCAGGGAAGACGATATTTAGCCGGGGTGATTGGCTTTTTTGAAGTGCTTATTTGGGTCTTCGCTATAAGAATTGTCTTTCAACACCTCGGTAATATTGAAAATATGTTCGGGTATGCCGTGGGATTTGGACTAGGAAATATGCTTGGAATAACTTTGGAGCAGAAAGTCGGATTGGGGTACCTTCAAGTAACAATTATCTCAAAATTTAATACTGATAAAATAGTTTATGCTTTACGGCGGGCAAAAATCGGTGCAACGATAATTCCGGGAGAAGGAGGAACCGGAGGAGTGGCAATAATTATTTGTGTAGTAGCAAGAAAGCAACGCGCCGAGACGATTGAGGTAATTGAGTCAATTGATAAGTATGCGTTTATCACTGTACAGTCATCTCTCCCTTACCGCGGATTTATTCACGGTTCCCGTAAATGATTATAAAGAAATAAAATAGCGTTTTTATTTTTTTTTCTTAAAGAAAAATTGTAAGTTTCCGATAATAACGGAAAAAGAGGTGTTTCTATGCAGCAATTATTAGTAATTGGTGCGTTAATTATTTTGGGCAGCCTGATTCTCACATTCAATCGCTCTACTCAAAATGTTAACACTAATAATTATTTCAACACAGCATTGGTTGATGCAACAGCATCAGCGCAATCGTTGTTAGAACGCATACAATCAAAAGCTTTTGATGAAAAAACAATTACTTCTTCAGTCAATACCGCTTCACAGCTAACGTCCATCTCTAACTTCGGGCCCGATGCAGGCGAAACCGGAAATCTGACGTACGATGATGTTGATGATTATAACCGCTACGCTGAAGTAGATTCCCTTCAACATTTTGGAGCTTTTTCTCTTTCGGTAGCAGTTAATTATGTACAAAAATATTCACCGGAAACAGTCTCCTCTTCACAAACTTTTTTGAAGAAAGTTGACGTTACCGTTTCCAATCCGAATTTAACTCGTCCATTAACTTTATCAAGAATTATTAGTTACTGATATGAGTCAATTATTAGATATCATTGGTTCATTCATAACCGGCGCAACAATTGTGCTCGTGGTTATGAATCTTAACTTTCAAATCACCACCTCGCAAAGAGAGAACTTTTTTAATTCCATCTCACAAACAGAAGTAATTAATGTCGCTAATGTTGTTGAACATGACATTTATAAAATCGGATTTCAACCATCGACCTCAAACATCATTACGCAAGCGGACTCAAATAAGATACAATTTTATGCTGATATAGATAACGATTTAACCGCTGAACAAGTAACCTATTCTCTCGGCACAACTAATGATTTAAATGGGACTCCAAATCCAGATGATAAACCGATCTATCGTAAAGTGAATGCCGGTAGTACCAATCTCGTTGGTTCGGCGTATTCATTTAATCTTTCCTACTATGATTCAATCGGGAATCAACTTCAATATGGCTCGTTGGCAAGTCAAGCCACACGTAATAGGATTCGCAAAGTAACCATCGATTACCTTTATCAATCACCTTATCCGGTTGATGGTAATTACCAAACGGTTCAATGGAAGAAGACATTTAATCCAAGAAATTTAAATTGAGGTTATCATGGGACGAAGCGTAATAATTTATGTAATGGGAACCTTTATCATCCTTTCGGTCGCATTACTGAACGCTACTCGTAATGTCAGTACTGCCGGCACTCAAGCAATTTCCTACTTGAATGATGCAATAGCGAGAAATATAACCAACAGCATGACCGATGTGTTATTAGCGAGACTCGCAGACAGTTCCTCGTTGCGTATTGAAACACCGGTAACGCAAGCATTTATGGGAGGGTCTGTTACTTATTCAATTACCTCCATTAATTCAATTGGAAATGCTTCAAACGATAATCATGAAGGGGATGACCACGGAAATGGAGACGATAACGGCGACCATGGAAATGGTGACCATCATGGGAATAGCGAAGATCATTCATCATTATTTGACTTTTCCAAAATACATACTTCTTATCTTGCCGGGTCAATGCTTTATGCTTTTTTAGCACCTGATGAACATAGCGAAAGCGAAGATCATGGAAGTGACCACGGCGATGATCACGAAGGAGACGACCATGACGGTGATGAATCTGCAAACGGGTCTGATACTGTTAAAATTCTTGTTTTAGGAACTTACGGAAATAGCACTAAAAGTTTAGCAACATATGTAGCTATGAATCTTCCGACAACTACAACACCTAATGCTATTCAGGCTGGAGTAACCTCACGGCAGGCTGTCTCAACTCTCGGTAATCTTCAAATTGATGGACGAAATCATGATCTCAACGGAACCTTAGTTGCCGGAACGGGTACATATGGTATTTGGTCCGCTGCTGCGATTCGTCAGGGTGGCAGTTCGGATATAGGCGGAACTTATAATAACACAGATTACGCTCCTTCCAAACCGGCTAATAGGCATGTTGTTAGTGCCTCTGCCACCTATCCATCAGGTTCATTCCCCGATACTCCCGATAAAGTTTTCGGAGGAGCATCGGGTGGATTTTCAGAAGGGACATTGAAAAACCTTGCTGAGAGCGGAACTGAAGGGAGTCAATATGTTCAAGACCCATCAGAGTTAGAATATCCTTTGACCGGGATAACATATGTAGAACTTGCAAACGGAAGTACCTGGCAGCCAAATTCAATTGAAGGCTCGGGTGTGCTCATCGTTCATAACACCGCAGGAAATGCCATAGTGAAAAATCTCAATGGTGGAACATTTAAAGGAATAATTATCGCGGATGATTTCATTCATTTAAAAGCAACTGTACTAGTGTACTGCCACAGAAATAGCTTTACTATTAAATAAAAAAACATTATCTTTGAACAACAAAAAAGAAGAGATAATGAAAGAGCAAAAAGAATTAAAAAAACTCATCAATGGAAAAAACACCCCGCAAAAAGTAGTTCTCAGGGCAAAAATAGTAC
>Ga0172368_10003699_pt1 | contig 18335 bp, 15 predicted proteins | sample Lak11m_FD_114540 | JGI IMG/M metagenome (GOLD analysis project Ga0172368, IMG submission 114540) | Freshwater microbial communities from Kabuno Bay, South-Kivu, Congo - kab_022012_11m | ecosystem: Environmental > Aquatic > Freshwater > Lake | place: Democratic Republic of the Congo: South-Kivu...
ACGAAGGGGCTGTCGTTTTTTTCCGAGGCACTGGTCGAAGGCTTGCAGGGTGAAGGAAAATCCGTCGATGCCAAAGGGCAGATCACCATGGCATCGTTGGGTGCCTACGTCCAAGACCGTGTGCAAGAGTTGGCTAAAGATCAAAACAAAACGCAGAAGCCGGCGATGTATCCGGCGGTGCTGCCATCTAATGCCTGGGTACTGCGCCCGAGTCCGCCTGTAATCGCTTGTCCACTATTCACCGTCAATGAGAAGAATGACCTGGAGGCAAAGTACAACGATTCATTCACTGAACGGTTTACAACAGAGTTGGTAACCTCCCAAGCGGTGGCATTGGTTGAGCGGACGCGTCTCGATCAGGTGATGCGCGAACTCAAGCTGCAAACTAGCGGTCTCACTAATCCGGAAAGCGCCAAAAAGCTCGGTCAACAACTCAACGCAGATTATCTGATTCTCGGTACGGTCCGAGAGGTGCCGGGGAAGTGGTTGTCGATAAATGTGCGTTTAGTTGAGACGGCATTCGGTCAGGTGGTCGGAGGGTGCGCCGCCGCCTGCGAGTTTGACCCCGCTGACCCTACACGTTGGAAGCAGGAACTGCTCACCATGGCAGATCAGTTGTTGGAGGCCATGCAAGAAAAGGGATTGACCAATCGGCATAGCAGTGACCCAGGAACGCTACGTATTGAGACAACGCCGCCAGGCGCGCGGGTGACTATCGATGGAAAGCTCCAGAATGCGACTACCCCCATCGTGCTGAAGAATCTGCAGCCAGGTGCAAAAGTGCCGGTTTCGATCATCTGCGACGGTTATGAAGAGTATACGGAAATAGTGACCATTGGCAACGGCAAGCCAGTGCGCGTTACTCTTACGCAGATGCTCGGGGGGATCACCATCAAGTCAACGCCCCCAGGGGCGAAGGTATTTATTGATGGTAAAGAGTGCGGGGTGACAGACGCCAATGGGATCACCATCGATAAGTTACCGGTCGGCACCTATACGGTCACTGTGCGCCAATTCGATTACCGTGAAGAAACCCAACAGGTACAAGTTGTTAATAAGATTACTCGAGAGTGCCTATTTACGCTGCAGCAACTTCCTCAGCCTTCTCTCACAGTCAACTTGCGATGTAAGACACCTATATTGGCTTCCGCTTATAAAGCCTACGGCTCACCTACTTTCGCTGGCGGCTCTTTTTGGGCAGCATGTGCTACCGTTAAGAATACCGGCATTATTCCTCTGTCCAATATCAAAGTGACTTATACATTCGGCGATTATGGCTCATGGACTTCACCGAAGCAATATCTCACGCTCGCTCCGGGCGAGAGTTTTATCGATAAAGCGTACCCGACATTGTCAGAAGCACTATTGTCTTTGACGGATGGGAAAACCATCCCTGTTACCGTAGCCATAGCATTCTCGGCCTCTGACAAGCCGGGACTTGCAAAAAGCGCCGCCAGCCAAACTACCATAGTAGGAACTACAGCTTTTGCATTCACGGATGATGAAATGTTGCAGAGTAGGAGTTGGCAGGATCAATTCTCAAATGCCCCTTTGTTGGCAACCTTCATCACGCCAGCGGATATTCCCGTGCTCGAATTGGCAGACCTTGCCACAGAAGTCGTGAATGAAAGGTATGGAAATGATGACACCCAGCAACTCGATGCGCGCAAATATTGTCAGGCGCTATACGATGTGCTGATCGCAAATAACGTCCTCTGTAAAGACCCCCGTGATTTCCTTGTTAAGCCGGGCATATCCAGTGCGGTGCAATACCCTCGGCAGACATTAGAAAATCATGCTGGCACAAGCCTGGATATTTCTCTTCTTTTTGCCAGTGCTTGTATTGCTAAGAATATTGATGCTCGATTATGGCTCATGCCCTCGGCTGTTCTCGTAGAAGTTACATTATCAGATGCGACTAAAATGACTATCTCATTAAGTGGGCTACGAGATAGTAGCAAAGCACGTAAAGCTGGATTTAAAGGCGCAGAGGCCAAGGTTACCTATGATGAGAAGAAACGGCTAGCTCGAATCACGACGGGGGCTGGTTTAATAACTATCGCCTCGGATACGTCCGGAACAATCATTTCATCCGATGGACTCCGTTTGTTTGGACTAACAGGCGTCTCTTTGCCATCTGTACCCAAAGGCATACTTGCCAAATGGGACTACCATGTTCCCGCTCAACTAGAAACGCCAGTTCCGACACCTCCGCAAAAGCCACCGACGAAGCCGGAAAACCCGGAGAGGCCTGAATTCCTGTGAAAGACAGAAAACACGACAGTCATATCGCATACCGTAGGTATCGATGAATGGTCTTTGAGTGATTATGATTCTCGGTGATAGTCAGGGAAGTAAATCGGTGAGTACCGCATTAGAGGCAGTTTCTCCAACCACTAAGATGGCTGATGAGGATCGCCTTACCGTGCTGGTACGCCGTTTTCAGAATGGTGATGGCTATGCATTCGAGGCATTGCGCGATTTTGTCACGCCAATGGTGACTCCGGTGATCTCCCGTTTTGTCAGGAATCATGCCGACGCCCAGGATACTATGCAGGATGTAGCGATTCAATTATATCGATCACTGCCACGTTTCCGCGGTGAATGCCAGGTATCAACGTTCATCTACCGCGTGACGCTCAACGTCTGCATGAATTGTAAAAAGCGACTGGCACGCAATCCGCTGACGTTCACCGACCTTTCCTCCCCTGACAGCGATGACTCATTCGATGTATTGCTACCATCAGATCCACATCACACTCCAGAACGTGCTTGTGTGAGCAGGGAGCGAGAGGGCATGTTGCACGCATTAATCTTTGGCCTTGATCCCAGGCTAAGAGCGGTTCTCGTCCTTACTGACGTATGCGGGATGAGTCAGCAGGAAATCGCCGATATCCTGCGAGCCCCGCTGAATACCGTCAAAACACGGCAGAAGAGAGCACGTGATGCGATGCAGAAAAAAATTTTGGCTCACCGGGAACTATTTGGTCGTATCGGATGACGAATATGAGTATGCAGTGTCGCAAGGTATCAAATCAATTAATTGCATATCTGAAAAGCGAGCTTACGCAGAGTGAAGCTGAGCGTGTCAAGTTGCATCTCGCCACGTGCCAGCGCTGCTGCGACGAAGCGCACGTGCTAGGCAACGCGTTCAATGACATTGCACGATTGCCGACCTTTCACATTTCATATGACATCAATGCTGTTGAGGAAGCGGCGAGACGCCGGGAAGCTGTAATCCTTGTCGGCAACTGGTGGAGACTCGTTCCCGCTGCTGCATGCGCCACTGTGATCGTGGTATTAGGGTTCCTGCTATTCAATCATTTCTCGACCTCACAGATTGCACGGCGCCCCAGACCGTTTCCGAAGCCACAGATCCCCGCTGTTGCACCCATTCAGAACCCCAGCAAATCGGCACCGAACGAAATTGACCAGCAGCAGATAGCAAAGCACCCTAGTAAAACGTACTTACCAAAGCATCCAGGCGGAGAGCGCCAGGTTGCATCTTCTGGTTCGAATCGTAAACGTCGGGATGGTACACGGCGACAGCAGCACCATATTCCGCATGAGGACGCAACGCCCACACCGCAAGCGATCCAGAATTCTCCTTGGGATGATTCCGGACCATCGGTTGATGCGCAGACGCTGATTGCCCAGTATGTTGATACCATGGCAATGTGTATGGTGCGAGCTGAGCGCTCTCGCACGACGATTTCCTGCGCGATATCCCCGATCACCACTTCTGATGAGGATGACTTGCCCGTCGCGGATACGTTGACTGCGGCGATAATCTGCACTTTCAATGATCGACATGTCACCATCGATACCAATCGGTTACCGCCATCAATGACAGGAGCCGATTTGCATCCACAAAAACCGAATACAGCAACAGTGGTAAACATTGTCGATTCGGTAACGGATGAGTACGTGATTGTAGGAAGCGTGGAAAAGGCGAAGACTGGATACTTGTTGTCGCTTTATGCAATCAATAGAACTAATGACACAGTAGTTTTCAATGGCGACCATCCAATTTTGCTGCCTGAAGATGCCATGCCGCAGCTCAGCGGTCATGACATGGTTAGTAATAGGAAGATGATCGCACTTTCTCCATCTGAATTAGTAAAACTAGCAGTTTTCCACAAAAAGTCTTGAGTGGGGAACTATTTCGCGTCCCTGATGTACTAAACAGGCAAGTCAACATTATCTACCCTAAGGAGGTAGCAGTATGAGTTTCTCGGTTCAAACATACAGGTGGCTGACCACGATCACTGTAGCGCTCTGTTGTCTGGCTGGCGCATTTGCGCAGACAGCAACCACAACGACGAAAGTGTCCGTTGAAGTCACCAATGTCGTGGATGTCATCGGGGACGGGAAGATCGATTGGTCAAAAGAAGAGATTCGCGCCCGGGGTATCGGTTTTGCGCCCAAGTTCGCCAAAACGCCAGGACAAATCACTGCATTGGCTCGCGAAGCCGCAATTGTTGCAGCGGAACGCAATCTATTGAAAGTGATCAGCGGTGTGCATATTACTTCAGAAACGACCGTTGAGAACCTGGTTCTGGCACAGGACACCATTAAAACACGCGTCAAAGGTCTCCTGAAAGGCGCGGTCATCGTTAGCGAAAAACCTTATGGCGATGACGGATACGAAGTCGTGCTTGCTGTAAATCTGTTGGGTGATAAAGCCTCACTTTCGCAGAGTATCGATCTCGCAGCGCAATTCAAGGCAACAAATCCTGAGGTGACAGTGTTGCCGCCCGCACCGAAAGAAGAACCGGTGGTAGAACCCGTAGAAGTGCCGAAAGAGAATCCGGTTACGCAAATCCCACCAGCGCAGGCAACACAACCTGATGAGTATACGGGCGTGGTGATCGATTGTCGCGGACTTGGTTTGTCGCGTTCGATGTGCCCACGAATTCTAGATCAAACCAACGCCAATCTCTGGGGTACACTGACCGTCTCCGCAGAGATAGTCAACGAGCGTGGTATCGCTGGCTATTACCATTCCCTCGATGATCCAACGATTACCGAGCGGGTAGGAAAGCATCCGCTGGTCGTCAAAGCGTTGCGCGTGAGTGGAGGCAAGGTCTTTAAGACCGATGCAGTTTTGGCTCCTGCAGATGCAGAGCTTGTTCGCGCTGAAAACACCAAGACGCTCTTCCTTGAGAAGCTGAATGTTGCGTTCCTGGTCGAGAAATAACGCCAGGCTGTCAAGTAAACACTGACTGAAGGAATGAAGGAGGAAATCGAGATGAAACTGACCCAGTGGACAATAGCGCTGGCAGCTATTTTAGGCTTGGCGCTCTGTACTTCGGCTGCATTTGCAGCTCGTCCCCAGGAACGCGTGAGCCCGGCACCTGAATGCAATAAACGTGCGGGTATCTGGCGGTCACTTGAAATGCCGAAAGATCCGCAATCGGGTGACGTGTGGATCAATCCTGTCGATGGCATGGAAATGGTCTACATCGGAGCCGGTCGCTTCTATATGGGCAGCAATGAGATCCCTGACGAACGCCCATATCGGCGTGTGACCCTCGGTGGTTATTGGATTTCGAAATATGAAGTGACGGTCGCACAGTATAGGAAGTATTGCGATATCGCAAAAAGAGAGATGCCGGTGGAGCCAGAGATGAAATGGCTTGAGCTCTCTCCGATTGTCAATGTCGATTGGAACGATGCTGTCGCATATGCCAAATGGGCGAATGGTCGCTTGCCGTCTGAAGCAGAATGGGAAAAATCCGCCCGACGAAATAAGAACGACGTTTATCCGTGGGGCAATGCCTGGGATGCAACTCGATGCAATAACGGCCTTGATGGGAAAAACGCTCCCATGAAAGTCGGAAGCTTCCTGACCGGGGTCAGCGAGTTCGGCGTGCTCGACATGGCCGGCAACGTGGCGGAATGGTGCGCAGACACGTACCAGAAGGCTGGAGATGTCATGGAGTACCACATCATCCGAGGCGGCACCTGCCATGACGTGAGCGCTGACGCCTATCGCACAAGTCGTCGTGATTACCTCTCCCCCTCTACGCATGTCGATGTCATCGGCTTCCGGTATGTGATGGCGGCGAGATAACAATACCAGACTCAATCGCAATGAAAGGTGAAGGACATGAAACTGTTGCAAGTGTGCATAACAATTCTCTGTATTGTTGGAGCGATGGCGGCCAGTCTCGCCCAAGACATCGAGCCGATTGACCCGGCGACTTTGCCGAAACCAGCCGTCTCCGATGTCGTGCAAATGATCGGCAAAGACGCCAAGATTGACTGGACTATTTTCCAGTTCCGCGCAGTAGGCGTCGGTGTGGCGCCTGAAGGTGCTACTGGCGGTCGCGCAAAAGCTCTTGCCCGCGAGGCGGCCATTACCATCGCCGAGCGCAATCTACTCAAAGTTGTGCAAGGCGTGCATATCACGTCGGAAACGCAAGTCGAAAACCTCGTATTAACCAGCGATATCATCAAGACCAACCTCGAAGGTGTGCTGAAAGGCGCCGCGGTGGTGCAGGAAAAAGACCTGGATGATGGAACCTATATGGTTGTGGTTGCGATGCCTATGCTAGGCGAACAAGGCGTTGCACAAGTCATCGAGTTACCGAAGCTGGTCGCGGAGGCTACACCGAAAGAAGAAGTCACCCTGGCTGACATTCAGGAGCCCAAAGTGCTCAAGGGTGATTTCACGGGCTTGCTCATCGACTGTCGTGGGCTCAAGGTAAGCCCGGCGATGTCGCCCATCATTTATGGCCCAGATGATGAAGCCGTCTACCCTCGCGATGAGATTACGAATGACACTATCGTAAATAAAGGCGTGATCGCCTACTATAAGTCCGCGGACGTAGCGAAAAAGGCTGGCCGTGTCGGTAATCGACCGCTTATCATCAAGGCTGCCAGCATCAAGAAAGATGGCGATGATATGTGGTATACCTCGCCCATCGTGACACAAGCTGACGCCGCGCGTATCCTGGCTGAAGATGCCCGCAGTGGCTTCATGAGCAAGCTGGCGATAGGCTTTATCGTCGATTAACGCCAATCATATGGCCTTCATCATCAAGTGAAGTCATCGAATCTATCTATCACCTATGCAAAGACAAAGGTGGTGAAGGCCGACTTACGCTATGAGAGATATTCGTCTAGGGGATGCGCCAATGCATGACCCGAGAAAGGACACTACCATGCAGTACAAAACGAACGTCCATGCATTTTCGCTCATGCGCTGTGCATTCATGTTCTTATACGCCTTCGTTCTCGTGTTAGCGTTGAGCATGACCGGATTAGCGCAGGATGCTGAAAAAGAGTCAGCGTTCAAAACGGTTGTTGCTCAAGGCGTTGGCGCTGGTCCGGATCGCGCGAAGGCTCGTGATGAAGCGGTGCAAGATGCACAACGTAAAGCGGTAGAACAAGGCTTGGGACTCTTTATAAAATCCGAGACACTGGTCAATAATCTTGCATTGGTATCAGACACGATCTATAAAGAGTCTGCCGGCTTTGTGCATACCTATACGGTGGAAGCTGAGAATTATAACGCTGATACGGATATGTATTGGGTCAAGATCAACGCTCGTGTCTCCCTTCAGCGGTTAGAGACCACTCTGGACGACCTGTATGAAAAGTTGAAGATCGCCGGTAATCCGCGAGTAATCGTTGTTATCAATGGTACCCCCTCTTTACGTGAAACCGACGGCGTGGTGAATGCATTGACCGGATCATTAGTGGAGAAGGGCTTTAAGGTACTTGATGAGGAGCAACTCACCGCCGTACGGCAAAAGGATGCTTTACGCTTGATCCGAAATGGTGAGATTGATGCAAAAACCGTTATGCTGTTGCAGGACAAAGCGGATCTCATCATTGTGGGTAAGGTCTCGGCTGACGCCGCTGAACGCGTAATTGACGATCCCGTGACATACTCTCAGAAAGTTACCCTCGACGCAAAAATCATCCGGGTAGATACTGCCGAAATATTAGGAGCAAAACGTGGACTTGGCGTCGGTGCAGACTTTTCAACGAAATCCGCTATGGAAGCCGCCGAAGACAAAGCGGGAAGCGATTACTTGGAAAAGAACTTACGCACGTTGCTTCGTGCTGTTTTGGACCCATGCAAAGAATATACCATCAAAGTGGCTGGATGTTCATATACCCAGATGACTGCGGTTGATAATAAACTAGCGCTGTCTCGCTTTATCAGGCAGACAGATGCTCGTTTTGAAGACGGCTATGGTGTGATATCAGTGCAGTTTAATGGCAACGCCAAAATGCTTGCGACCCATTTGGAAACCGAGAAAGGGATTCGGCTGAAAGTATCATCTGTTACCGGAATGACGGTGATGGTTAAACCGGTGGGGAATTAACACTACAGCGGACGCGGGATCGGCCTGGTTGCATTGCGTGCTGACGGCGAGGAGACAACCAGGCTCTCCCCGTTTTTACATTATAAGCGAGGGATGACATGAAGGGCATACGAACTATCATTGCCGTCGTGCTGGTATGCGCGTTCAGTACGGTGATTGCTTATGGGCAGAGCGCTGGTGGACTGAAGAATAGCGAGCGGCCGTTGTCGAGTGAATCGGCGAAGATAATTGGAAAAAACACGGTTTATGATGGGTACCATGCTAATGCCGTTACTATAGCCGCTAAACTGTACGATGGTTATTTTTGGGTTCAACAAGGGCGTGAACAGGGAAACTGGATAACATTCGATATCCGAGGCTGGGACAGATTATGCATGTGCTTGGGGATAAGGGATGAAGATGAAGGCAAAACAGCAAATGTTTCTATTGAACTTGATGGGAATATAGTTCTAAAAAAATCTGTACGTCATGGCGATCAAGCAGTATATGTCGATATTCCGTTAACGGGGTCAAATGCTCTCAGTTTCCGATGGGACGGTCGTCCTTGTTTCGCCAATGCCAAACTGATCAAAGGCAATCCGACTACGGGGCTACCACCAAATACCAATACCGGCGGCGTTATCAATTCGCAAGCGACACCTGCATCTTTCGTCGTCGATCCAAATGATCTCGATAAACTGGCCACCAATCTCCGCAAACGCGTAGACGCTAAGCCAGAGATTCAGCAAAAACTCATGGGGGGGTTTCTGGCTGTAATGACTTTTGATCTGGTAGATATACCATCGGTGTCAGTAGGTAAGAATGTCGCCGAGGATCTGTCCACTTCGCTCATCAACAGCGATTTCCAACTGGTCGAGCGTGGGCAGTTGGATAAAGCCCTCAAGGAATTGAAAATCCAAGATTCTGCATTGATTGACCAGGCTACCGCATTGAAGCTAGGACAAATCACCGGCTGCAACTACATCATCGTCGGTAGTGTCTCCGACCGTGGGCAATTCCTTGTCATTAACGCTCGCTTTTTAGAAACCGCTTCCGGCAAGGCAGTTGCCGCCGAGCGGGTGGAATGTCGAAAGATAGAGATCAAGAGATGAACAGCTCGATATCGGAAAACGAGTCGAAAAGGGGGGAAGGCGCATGAGCTTCACGATACGCGTTTCAATACTTTGCATGATGGTGCTGTCGCTTTCTATCTCATCAACATGGGCACAGGAAGCGCAAATTGTGCCATTAAAGGATCTGCCGCTGGTCAAAGGCAAGTTCGCTCAGTATATCGGTGCTATGTTCCAAGGGCATAGAGAACCTAATGCCTATCACATCCCAACGGGAGGGATAGCCGAGTTCACGCTAAATAATCAGTATGACTGGTTTTCTTGCGTTGTGGGGATGGAGGATTCATCGGAGACAAATGATGAAGGTTATATTACGATCGATGTGAATGGCGAGAACCAGGTCATTGACACCAAGGTAATCGCCCTTAAGCCTGGAATACCTATCAAGGTCTCGCTTAAGGGTGGTCTTCGTTTGACTTTGCATGCGATAGACGCGCCGCATGGCTTCATCGGCTATCCAACAGCAAAAGTCATCTTCATCAACCCGTGCGTTGTTCGTGGTACGCCCCCGGAACCCTTAAATAATTCAGCGACTTCCTCAAGCATGACTTCGCCGAATCAGTCTACCCCGGCTACATTTGTCGTCGATCCTAATGATCTTGACAAGCTTGCGGTGGCATTAAGAAAGCAGGTGGATGCTAAACCGGAGATTAAGGCTAAAGTCGAGAAATAACAAATGGCCATAATGACATTCAACCTTATCGACATCCCCTCACAATCCGTTGCTGCTAATGTAGCCGAAGACCTGACTACCTCTTTGATGAAGAGCGACTTCCAAACTGTTGAGCGAGGGCAGCTTGACAAGGTGCTGAGAGAACTGAAGATACAAGATAGCGGCTTGATCGATCCTTCGACCGCAAAAAAAATAGGCCAGGTTACTGGATGCAATATTGTTATTGTCGGCAGCATATCGGACCGAGGGCAGTTCATAGTCATTAACGCCCGTATGCTCGATACAGCCATAGGGAAAACGATAGCCGCCGAGCGGGTGGAATGTCGGAAGATAGAGATTAAACGTTAAACGGATGACCTGTTACGACGACACGAGGGGGTATATCGCTCGTGTCGTAATCCAAGTATATCTAGCCGGAGGATTTGTTTATGATAAAGGCGCAATCGTGGTCACACATTTTCATTGTGGTTGCATTGTTGATTGGAGCAGCGCTTCCACTGATGGCGCAAAACAAAGCCCTTGAAAGATCATTCGATACGAAGATTCTCCCGAAGATTGCTGGCTGCGAGTGGCAATTCCAACAGAAGACTATCAGTGTAAAAGGCAGATTGTTTGATAACTATGGGGTTCTCTACGGTCAACCACAAGACTTTGTAACGTTCGACCTTCGCGAGGGATGGGATTGGTTCACCGGTTTCCTGGGGGTTGAAGACGACAGACAGAATGTAGCTGGAACGATATACTTTGAGGTTGATGGCGAGACAATCCAAACTCTCAAATATAATAGCGGAACTGTTGCTGTATCATTTAGAATCCCATTGACTGGTAAGAAGTCACTCACTCTACGTCGAACTGCTGGTGGTGGATTCTTCTTTGAACCTAAACTGATCAAAGGGAATCCCATCACAACGCCTTCGACAGTAAATAATAATATTGCCAACCCGCCTTTATTGACAAATCAACCAGCCACCTTTGTAATCGACCCAAACGATCTTGATAAACTCGCTCTCGCTTTGCGTAAGCGTGTGGATGGGAAAGCAGAGATCAAGGGCAAACTTGCAAATGGTTATATGGCTGTGATGACCTTCAACCTTATCGATATACCTTCTCCCTCCGTCGCGCAAAACGTCGCAGAAGATTTGTCTACTCGTATGATAAACGCTGAGTTCAGCTTGGTTGAACGTGGTCAGTTAGATAAAGCACTGAAGGAATTGAAGATTCAGGATTCAGGGATGATTGACCAGGCCACTGCTCAAAAGCTTGGGCAAATCACGGGATGCAACTTCATCCTGGTTGGCAGTGTCTCTGACCGCGGGCAGTTCATCGTGATGAACGCTCGGATACTTGAAACCGCTACCGGTAAGGCGGTCGCCGCCGAAAGCGTGGAGTGCCGGAAGATTGAGATAAAGCGATAGCGCTGGAATAGTTATATGCGGCTATACGCCAAAGAGGGCGTGGTGAAAAGGGAGGCAGACTGTGCGGAATAGCATGGGTAGAGTGTTAATGCATGTAACACTGTTTATTGCCTTTGCGTGTTTATCATGCAAAGGCTTTTGCGGAGATATTCATAGCGCAGTGGTATGGGAGTCACCGCAGACTATCAAGCAGATGCTTGCTCAGAAGCCGACGCTAGCGAATTCACGAGATGACTGGAAGCGGACGCCACTCCATTGGGCTATGATACGATCATGTATCGAGCCTGAACTACTGAAAGGGACAATTGAGGTAGTAGATGCTCTCTTTGAATATCGAGTTGATGTCAATGCGCGGGATAACTACGGGGATACAGCATTGACATTGGCAGCCGCAAAGTTGAAGCCAACATTATGTCGTCTTTTACTCAGTCATGGGGCAGATATTCGCGCGGCTAATAACTACGGATTGAATATTCTTCATATTGCCGCCCTCACACCTGACCCCTATACGACGTGTGAAGAGCAGATTGCCGAGATTGCTATTTCACGTGGCTTGAATGTGAATGCGCTTGATAAGTCAGGGTGTTCGCCGTTGTACCTGGCTATTTCTTCCTCCAACAAAGAAGTTGCAGCAATTCTACGGAAGCACGGAGCTAAAAGTATCAGTCCACCTGTAAAAGCGCCTCGTGCTGAGGATATCCAGAAAGAGCGAGAAATCTTTAACTTATTAATTTCTAAGAGTAGAACGCAACTAACGATAGTGAAGAAAAACGTTAGTAGCTACGAAAGTCAATATAAGCAATATTCTAGCATACTCGTACAAGTTGATAAAGCGTTAGACGATGCCGGGGAATCTGTTAATCAAACTGCAATAAATAACCTGCGCAAGAATTTCGACGACTTGAAGATTGAGCTAGATCGTATTATTTCAGATGTCGAGCATACGCAGAAAACGACGCAGGACTTTATTTTTGTATGCAGAGAGGTGAAAAAGTTCGCAAGCTATAACCAATACAAGCAGCAGGTAGTTTCACTTGGTGATAGTTGGAATGGGCTGGGGGAGCAAGCGAATACTATTGCGGTCAAATATTCAACCCTTATGCCGACTTTTCGTAGAATACAGGATCGTCTTCAGAAGTGAAGTCAAAAAACTCTAATGAATTGTATGTTTGGTTATTGTCTGCCAGCAGCCATGCGACTATGAAGCACGCGTATGAAGAAAATAGGCAGCGACAACCTGCTTCGATATCAACTGGGCGCATGACCTGCTGTTATTTTGAATGCACCCGGGAACTATTTCGCGGTTATCGGTTACTAATGAAGCATAGGGAAATACCGGTCTCTCTATACACCTTGCGGATTCGCTCAGAGAGTCACAAATGAATACACATGCCATCTCTCCACCTTGGATTGATGGATGACGGACAAAGGAGGACCCCTATGCAACATTTTTTTCGGCGTGCGAAAAGTGGCGCCTTGGTAACGGCAACGTTGTTGCTTCTAGCGGCGATTGTGACTGTTGTGGCAGGTTGTGGAGATGGCGCAGGGCAATTGACCCAGGATGCCGATCCCAGCATGACGCCTGAGCTGCAAGCGCAGATCCACGAAAATCAAGAAAACCGCATAAAGATGGAAGCAATGGTTGCAGAGGTTGAAAAGCAACTAAAAGTGCAACCAGATGGGACACTCGCCTTAAACCCGACGACAAGGGCTGCACTTAGTCCCGAGGCACAGGCATTTGCCGAAGCTGCTATCGCTAAGACGAATGAAGGCGTGCAATCTGGTGATCTGTCAATTGATCCCGACCTAACCATACATGTGAATGGCGGAGAAGCTGCCACGCGCGCAAACGACAATTCTTTTCGCGTGTATTGGTGGGGGTTCCAGTGGGGGTTAAGTGGCAGCAGGGCGCGCTGGGTGGCAAGCACTCTGGCACCGCTTTCGATTTGGAATATCTCTGCAGCACTACAGTCAATCGGAGTGCCGCCCGGTTATGCCCAACTATGTGCGACGTTCGCCAAAATCTATTGTGGTCTCATTGGCTGGGCAAATCAGGTTGGGGGTAATCGTGGTGTCTGGATCAAGAATTTCTGGCCGAACTGCGTCGTGATCTATCAACAGTCGTAGACCAGCGCGTTATCCTAGCGCACGTCCCTTTCACAGGGTGAAAATGTGAAGGGGACGTGCGACCCCTTGCACAATTGTCAAGCATCTCAGAGGAGGCAACACAAATGAAACGTATTATCGCGTCACTCTTACTGATCGCGGTCAGCCTTTCGGCGTTCGCGCAAGGTGCAGCAGGACTTACACGGGGAGAACGCCCGTTGAGCGATGAAAACGCAAAGGTAGTTACTGGCGAGTGGCGTTTTCGAAATGAGCCAATCACCATTGCGCGCCAGATATACGATACCTTTGGATACACGGATTGGCACAATGATGGTAGCGTAACGTTCGATGTGCGTGGTTGGGATGCATTCGCAGGAAGCTTAGGAGTGCGTGATCAGGATAATGTTGAACAAAATACAACCGGCGAGTTCATCTTCGAACTGAACGGCGAGCAGGTACTTAAACAGCGCGTGCGGTATGGCGAGCGAACTATTCCGGTTACGATTCCGCTAAAAGACGCACGGTCGCTCACCATCATCACGTCCATCAGGGGACTCGTCATCGCCGAACCGAAATTATTTAAAGGCACCACACCTCCAGCCCAGCCTGTGACCGTGGGGAAGACCACCACGATGACAATCACCGGCGCTCCAGCCACTTTTGCCGTAGACCCCAAGGATCTGGATGCGCTTGCAAATCAACTCCGTACCACGGTAGATGCTGAGCCTCGATTGAGCCAACGGGTAGCGAACGGACAGGTAGCATTGATGTCCTTTACGTTAGTGGATATACCGTCAGCCTCAGTAGCAGCAAACGTCGCAGAAGACCTGAGCACTGCCTTGATAAAAAAGCGGTTCCAACTGGTCGAGCGTGGCCAACTTGACAAGGTTCTCAAGGAACTCAAGGTGCAGGACAGCGGAATGATCGACCCGAAGACAGCACAGCAATTAGGGCAACTCACAGGCTGCGACCTGGTTCTAGTCGGTAGCATTTCTGACCGCGGGCAGTTCGTTGTCATCAACTCACGCTTACTGGAAACCGCTACAGGCAAAGCAGTTGCCGCAGAACGGGTGGAGATGCGTAAAATCGAAATCAAACGATAGCAAGATGGTAGTACCCCTTCATTTTTTCGGCAGGCATCGTAATTGGAATTTGGAGGGGGAGCGTATGAGCATTCAACGGAGTACTTCATATGAGATTAGTCGTTACAGCCATTGTTTCTCTAACCCTGATGCTGGCTTCCAATTATAGCTATGCCGTTGGAATGGAGGATGCGATCAACGTTTTCTCGCATAAACTCGCCGGCTACATAGTAGACAACAACTTGAAGCGTGTTGGTATTCCCGAGTTTGCCAATAGTTCCGGCGACCTGGGCGGCGATACCGGCGCAGCAGGGCAGTTCATGGCCGATTGCATTGAGGAGCAATTGGTTAAAGCTTCGCAGGGGCAATATACGGTGGTTGAGCGCCGTCGGCTGAATGCTGTGCTGAGTGAAGGTAAAGTGCAATCCTCCGGGCTGACGGATGAAAAAGCTTCCCATTATCTGATGGGAAAGATCAGCAATCTGGACTGTCTCGTGGTTGGAAGCCTGACGCGTACTGGGCGAACACTCCGTCTGACTGGCAAGATCGTTCGTTTACCTGATGCCGCAAATGTCGGTATCGAATCTGCGACGATTGAACTCAACGCCGACTTATTGACGCTGTTCGGTGAGAACGTTGTGCTGCCTGAGACGGAGAACGCCAATCAACTCTCACAAGAAAAGGTCGTCTCTGCCGGGCAACAGTTGAAGACGTTACGCTTAAAATCGGTGATTGAGGATGCAAATCCATATACAATTGAAGTCATTGCCAATGGCCGATCCAAATCCATCTATCAGCATAAAGACGATCTCTTCATTCCAGCGATTACCGGCGAGTCTTATGCTATTAAACTGACCAACCGTAGTATGCATCGAGTAGCAGTAGCGTTGTTTATCGATGGGTTAAATACGATTGGCCAGCAGCGTGAAGTGCCGTCTACGGGGAAGAAATGGCTGCTTGAGCCCAATCAGTCGGTTCTGGTATCCGGCTGGCAAGTCGATGAGAAAACATGCCGGCAGTTCATCTTTGTCGGAGCTAGCAAATCGCTGGCTGCTCGTAAGTTTTACACGGAGCAAATCGGCTTGATCACTGCTGCATTTTATCCAGAGATGCAACCAGATCGAACGGCGCCAGCCTCGGGAGAAGAGACTCGCGGACTGGGCACTGGTGAAGGGAATGACATTCAACAGGATGTCCAACCGGTAGAATTCCTAACCGCTCCTAACCCTATCGCCATACTCGCCTTGCACTATGATGCAAAGTCGATTGTTGAAAAATATTCTCGGTTGGAAAGATAAGTAGGATTATTTGCAAGTAAGGTAGGTAGTGATGCGTTCTCGAAGTTCCAAACTTGATTCAGTAGTTGTGCTCGCGTTGTTTATAGTGGCCATTTGCGCTACAACATCGACGTTGGCTGAGACAACATATCGACCCACGCCAGATAAACCAGCATCTGCAGTCCTGTTGCCTTCCTTGATTCCGCAGATCGGTCATCGCGAATACATAGACCATATGGTATTTTCGCCTGATGGACGAAAAGTCGCAACAGCAACGTTTGTGGGTGTCGAGATAATAATTTGGGATGTGTCTAGCGGACGTATGGAGAACCGCTTCATCGGTCCGCGCGAGATGGCAATGGGATATACTAACTCGGTAAGCTTCACCCCAGACGGTACGGCAGTTATTGCTGGCATCACGGGGAAATATCCAGCCCAGACGAATAATCGAGAGCTTCGTTCTGAAAATGTTTTCGCTTTATGGCGAATCAATGCTGGACCATTACCGGAGAAAGTATTAACAAGCTCGCAATACGGAACAGAAACCATTGCCGGGAGTATCTATTATCGGCACTCATTGAACACTAGAGATATGGTTTTTCATCCAGATGGATCGAAAGTCGTGGTAGGGACAGAAGAAGGTGGCGTGGTAATTTGGGATTTGCAAACTGGTCAAGCACGCATGCTCTCGGAACAGCATAGCGTACCGGTTGATGCGCTGGCTTTTAGTCCGAATTGCAAGCTTCTTGTTACTGGCTCCGCGCGGGGAAGAGGAGCAGTCGCCGTCGATAAACGAGAACGTGTTCTCACTATTGAAGACCTGGCGGACTTGGCGAAAGTCGGGAAACCACAGCAGAAACCAGTCGAGAGCAAAGATGGCGAATTATACGTTTGGGATACCGCTACCTGGATGGTAAAAGAGCGTTTGAATCTACATTGCGATTCACTCGCCATTTCACCTGATAATGCAAATCTGCTATGCGTCGTCGGCGATCAGTTAGCCGCATATGGTTTATCAACAAAAAAAGCTATATTTACTATCCCGATTCACTCAAATCCTATGATATACTTCGCTCCGGATCGCGAAACGCTCTACGCAGTTGGGCGCCAGGAAATTATCATCCGGCAAAAGGATGGGAAAGTTCAGCGTAAGACGATCACCGGTGACTCAAGAATGGGTTATGCCTCATCGTTAGTGTTTCTTCCCGACAATACGGTGTTGTATGGTGCATACGGCGATAAAACAGCCAGCGTTAAGAATTTACAGACAGGACGTATACAAACCATACTGAAAGGACGTATTGCGCCGGTACGTGGGTTGTACGCTAGTCAGAATGATGAAACGCTTCTCTCCGTGGATGCCCAGGGTATTCCGACTCGCTGGGACTTCCAGCAATGTCGGGCAAAACCGTATGTCGGAAAAGTAGACACGTTTACTCTGCCTTGGTGCATGTCGGCTAATGGTAAGTTGCTGGCCACCTGCGACTCCACGAATCCAAAATGCGTTCGTCTGGTGGCGGACGCGAGAGCGGGCGAGAATACGTTTGAACATGTGGCCCCCGTTACGGCGATGTGTTTTACGCCGGATGGTACAAAGCTTATCACCGGTCTGGAAAACGGGTTAATCGAAGTATGGGATAGCATCAATGGGCAAAAGATAGCCGAATTCAAACGGTTGTCCTACACCCAGGTTGCCTTGTGCGTCAGCCCTGATGGACGCTACCTCGCGGCAGGCTCTAAATGCCCCTGGCTTCATATTTGGGATCTCAAAGACATGGCGTTGGTCAAGTCGATCACCATGAATGGAGAGAAAGACGATTGGGTTAACGGGGTGAGTTTCAGCGCTGATGGAAAGTATATTGCTTGTTTCCTTCGATGGCAACGCATCAATGTCTGGGATTGGCGCAAAGAGCGGGATGAGAGCGGTGACTGGGATGGCCCCGAATCGTTGATAGACAAGGGGTTTGACTTGATCTTCAACAAAGCATTGGCCAGCGAAGAACAGAAGCGGAAGAATCCGCAGTATTTTGTGTGGCGAAATGAATCTGGATACACCACAACCTGTTTCAGTCCAGTAGGACAACGTCTGGCCTGGGGTGCATGCGACGGTAGCCTCGCGATCTGCGATTTTGCAGAAAAGAAACGCAAACAGTTCGTTACCCTTGCCCACCTCGGTGAAGTCACAGCCTTGTGTTTCAGCCCAAACGGCTGTCAATAGCCGCCCCATCTAAGCCACCCTTAGCCGGTGCCCTAAGCCACTGAGTGTCGGCGAACCTAAGCCAGTCATGTGCGGCCAACCTAAGCCACCCTTAGCCGGCGGACCTAAGCCAC
>Ga0172368_10003700_pt1 | contig 18333 bp, 17 predicted proteins | sample Lak11m_FD_114540 | JGI IMG/M metagenome (GOLD analysis project Ga0172368, IMG submission 114540) | Freshwater microbial communities from Kabuno Bay, South-Kivu, Congo - kab_022012_11m | ecosystem: Environmental > Aquatic > Freshwater > Lake | place: Democratic Republic of the Congo: South-Kivu...
CAAAAAACAACCTGCGGACGCCAGCCCAGTTGGGCGGGCAGGAGCGGCAGGCTGGAAATGGCAAAACTGAGCAGGTGGAGCAGGCGTTTGAGGCCCGAGGGCCGGGCCGGAACCCAGAGCGGGGCGCGCCAGATTTCGACGCCCTGCCAGGTTTCGCGGCGGTAGGCCCAGGCCCGGTAGCCCGGCCAGACGCGCCAGGCCGGGTAGTAGGGCGGACTGGTGACAACGCGGACAGCATGCCCGCGCCGAACCAGTTCGGCGGCCAGTTCGCCGGTGTATTTGCCGATGCCGGTCGGTTCGGGGGCAAAGTTAAGGCCGAGAATCAGGATGCGCATGTTCTAAACTTGGCCAAAAATAAGGATGATATTCATGGGCTTATTTTTTGATTTCACGGGGCCGAATCGCCTTGGCCGGAGAGCCATAACAGACCATTCCACCCGGTAAATCCGCCAAAACTGTACTGCGCGCGCCGACCACACAACCTTCGCCAATGGTCACGCCAGGGCCGACAAAAACATCATTCGGCAACCAAACTTCATCTTCAATGACAATATCTTGGGACAAAATATCAAAGGTTAAAGAAGTGTAATCATGATTGCCCGTACATAAATAAACGCGGTGGGCAAGAGCCACGTTTTTTCCAATCGAAATCTTACCCAACGTATAGAGATCGCAATCATCACCCACCCAGGAATTATCACCAACCGTCAGCTTCCAAGGATAGGTAATTTTCACTGAAGATCTGATTTTTACGTTTTTTCCAATTTTAGCGCCAAACAAACGGAGTAAAAATGCACGCCATTCATATAAAAGCTGAGGACTAGGCTGGAATAAAATCGCCTGCGCCAACCACCAAAGTTGAACAAACCAGGCCGGACGGCCACGAAAAGTGGGGGGCACTTGAAATTTAGCTAAATCTTGATATTTTGCACTCATTTACATCTTTCCTGAGTTGACTCGTTGGGTTTCAATCCATTTTAAGGTTAAATCAATCCCCGTTTCAACTGAAAACGGCAAAGCGCCGCCCAGTTTTTCGAGTTGGCTTGTATCATAAACCATATTGGCCAGCAAGTTCTTGACTCGAAAGCTGGTCAAGGGTGGAATTTTCCAACCGGCTAGTTTGAGCAAATCGCCAGCCAACCCCAGGCTGCGTAAAATCCAGACAGGAACTTCTCGCGGAGGTCGTAGCTTACTTTTCATGGCAATTAACCTGGCCCACTCGCTAACTTCAATCGGCTCGTAATCAGCCAAATAGATGGTTTTTTGATGGATCTGTTCGGGTTCGCAAGCCAGCATTTTTTCAATTAAATAAACCGCATTGCCAACATACCCAAAAGATTTGTAAATTTTTTGCCCGCGCGGGTGAACATATTGGGAACGCAGAACCGAAAAGAAAAATTCTTTATAGGGTGTGCCAAACCAGGGCCCCCAAATAGAGGTTGGCCGAAAAATATTCCAGGCATAAGGCAGGCGAGGGGCGTTTTCGCGGACTAATTTTTCACCGACGACTTTGCTTTCACCATAAAAAGTGGTCGGGCAATAATCTTGATCCGAAGCGGGTGGATAGCCAATTTTACACACCAGGCGGCTGGAGGCGAACAAAACCCTTTTCAAGGTTTTCGAACTCAAGGTGGCCTCAATCACATTTTGCACCCCTTGAGTATTGGCAGAATACTCAGCCAGATTTTTACCCTCCAAATCCGTCCGGGCCGCCAGATGAACGAGGTATTCCGGCGCAAAACTTTCAACTTGTTTGGCCAATTTTTCAAAATCGAGCAAATCGCCTGCCGAAAAAACAGAATGATGCTCAAGGTTTCTAGGGGGGCGGAGGTCAAAATTAAGAACCGTATGACCCGCCAAAAGTAAAGCCTGGATCAGGTTGGTTCCGATAAAACCAGACCCACCCGTGATAAAGATGCGACTCATGCGTTAACCCAGAATAATTTCAACGGAAAACCTTTCCAGTTCAGCCAATTTAAGTCGAGGATCGAATTTTTCTTGAATACTTTTCCTGGCAGACTGACCCATCAAAATCCGCATTTGCTTATCTCTTAACAATTTTAACACGGTACCTGCTAAGGTATTTGCGTCACCCGGTTCAATCAATATGCCAGTATTTCCATCTTCTATTAGTTCTGGTATAGCATTAACGTTTGTAGCGATCACGGGCAATCCATAAGACATTGCTTCAAGGATGCTTCTCGGCATGCCTTCGAAGTATGATGGCAGAACATAAATACTAGTGCTTAGGTAGATTTCTTCCTTTTCATCACCGCTCACCCAACCCAATAGCTTGACATTTTTCTCCAACCCTTTGTTTTCGACAACTTGTTTCACCTTCTCAATTTCGCCATCCCCACAAATCCAGAATTCTACTTCCGGGAACTCACTAAGTATAGCGGGAATTGCTTCGAGCAGATCATATGTGCCCTTCCGTTGGCCTAACTTACCCATTGTACAAATAACCGTTGGTGATTTATCAAACTTCGCAAAAGATGGTGGACAAAAAATAGAATTATGAATTACTGCGCAAGATTCAATATTGCACTCCTTTACAAAAAAGTCCCTTTCTTTATTTCCCAAAACAACAACACCATCAGAAAGACTCAGAATATATCGAATAATTTTCTTGATTATCGGGGATGAATTATGATGAAACTCATCAAAATTACCTAATCGACAATTAAGCAAAACCTTCTTGCGAAAAAGCTTGGCAAGGATAATAAAAACTGATTTTCGGTAAAAACTCGGGCCACTTACAAAAAATATATGTACGAGTGAAACATCAGTAAAGGCCAAGCGAAATACATATTTCAATAATGCCCAAAGAAAAACATATGTTTTTTTTAAAGCTGAACCATCATGATGGGTAACCAGTAACTCAATCGGGAATGAGCGATTACTCCAGCCTTCCAATATTAACTTTTCAGAAACGGCCATACCTCCTCGGTTGTTTAACGATGGGCCAAGTAATAGCACAATACCCTTACGAATTGCCATGATTATCTCTCCATATAAATCCGATGCCAGGCTACAAAAACCAACAAACACCATATCAATTCGCTGTGATCAACAAGCCCAAGGCGATGTTGCTTCAAAATCACTTCTATATAATCCTTTTTAAAATATTGGTTCACCGCTGAACTTGATATCAAACGATCTCGTGTCTCGTCCCATAGTTCAGTGCGCAACCAAAGAGACATCGGCACGGAAAAGCCTTGTTTTTTCTTATAGGCATTTTGATAAGGTAAGTAACGAGTAGCAACTGCGCGTAAAATTGATTTGGTTTCAAATAACCCTAACTTAACTCCCATAGGCAGTTTTGCAGCAAACTCAACAACTTTATGATCCAAATATGGGTGACGCGCCTCAAGAGAGTTGGCCATGCTCATGCGATCAACCTTAACCAACATATCGTTAAGTTGATGGAACATCAAATCTGCATACTGTGATTTTTCAAAAAAGCTACTAGAATCGCCAAAGGGGATTAAATTCGCGCAACTCCTCTCGCTGGCCGTAAAAAGTGAGAACAATTGTGGCGTCAACTGACAAAGGGTTTCAATATTTGTGATAGCGTATTTGTTTGCAAGCATACTTGCCAAAGGAAGATTGCTATCTGCCAAACGATTTTGCCATGCTTTTGCGCGCCAACGTCTTGGCCCTGGGGCTGATAAATTTACCCACCTTTCAACCAACGGCGCAACCAGATTAAGCCGGAATGATTCCGGTAAGGATTGATAAATTCGCGCAAAACGCAATGCCTGATAATGATTGTACCCACAAAAGGCTTCGTCGGCACCATCTCCGCCTAATATCACAGTTAATTCTTCTCGTGCTAAACGAGAAATATAAAAGGTGGGAAGAGCTGAAGAATCGCCAAAGGGCTGGTCAGTATGACTAACAATTGTATCGATTACAGAAAAAAAATCGCCCTGCATCTCCTGCAAATTCAGAAGCCGAACGTGATGTTCCGTTCCACAGTGTTTTGCCACCCGTAAAGCATCTTGAGACTCATCAAAGTCTGTTTCATCAAAGGCAACAGTAAAAGTTTTTACTGGACGATTCTGAAGACGACTCATGTAAGCCACAATAAGACTTGAGTCTGGGCCTCCACTCAGAAACGCCCCAAGCGGCACTTCGCTCATAAGACGGATGCGCACAGCCTCTTCAAGAAGAGCATCAAGCTCATCAACATATTCACTCATACGGTGAGGATGTACACGTTGATCCGCATTCGCAAATTTAACATCCCAATAGCGTGAAATTATTGGTTCTGTACCATCAAAAACAAGTAAACTGCCAGCGGGTAATTGATATATATCAGAATAGATGGTCTGCGGTTCTGGAACAAATCCAAAGCGGAAGAAAACATATAACATCCGCTCACTTACACACCGCAGTTCAGGAGCAGCGAATAAGATTGGTTTAATTTCAGAGCCAAAGATAAATCCTTGTTGGCAATGAGCATAGTATAAGGGCTTCTTACCCATGCGATCTCGTACCAAAACCAAGCGGTGTTGATCATGATCATAGAGCGCAATAGCAAACATGCCTCGCAAATGATCAACAAAACCAAGACCATATTGTTCATAAAGATGGACTATCACTTCCGTATCGCTTTTCGTTTGAAAAACATGCCCCCTTTTTATAAGTTCATTTTTTAAGTCTAAGTAATTGTAGATCTCTCCATTTAACACTACAACAATTTGCCTACTCTCGTTGAAAATTGGTTGTTTGCCGCCCATCACATCAATAATACTCAGCCTGCGCATACCCAAGCCAACTTTACCATTCATATAGAAACCATCATCATCAGGACCACGATGAATAATAGTGTCTGTCATCCCTGTAAGAAGAGCAAAATCTAGGTTTGAATTGGAGAAAAAACCACAGATACCGCACATTTAAGAAATACTCCGATCCCAAGCAATTATTTTATGCTTTTTAGCTTTTGTCTGGCTACAAAGATATCTGGATGAATTGAAATCCCCAATACCGTAACCCAGAAGACAATTTGAATAAAGCCACCTGATATATTAAATACATGACCCCAAAAAAAAGAAGTCCCTAACCAATAGAGCATAATAAAAATGAACCCCTGATACACAGGTTCAGATTTTCTAATTATAGTCAACATCAAAACCAAATAATATAGCAAAAAAATTAATAGACTGAACAAGCCATATCGCAAAGCATGATCCAGTAAAGAATTATGAGAATCCGCAAGGGTTGGATTAATACTCCAAGCGGCCGAGTTACCAGATAAAAAATTTTGGCTTCCATAGCCAATAAAAGGGTTAGCAAGGATACCATCAATAGAAACCGCCCAAATTGAAGTCCGTAACCCAAAATCGCTTTCTGTTCGATTTAAATCTGGAGGCAGTATATAAAAATAGTAATATAAAAATAACCCAGCACACAAAACTAAACTCAAAACCATTATCTTGTTAATAAGTAGAGTTTTTCGAAATCCTGCATAATAAATAAAAAAACCACATATAAAAAAAACAACCATCACACTCCTCGTATCCGTAAATAAAATCAAAACGGGCATAACCAGTATGTTGACCATATAAAAAATCTTATTGTGTGCAAAGTTAAAAGCCGATAGCGCCATCAAAGATAACAAACCCGACAGTCCGGCTAATATTGCGACATGAGCGGTAAAGAACAACCCACCGAGGCGCGATAGAAATTCATGAGTAAAAAATGTCAATGTTCCACTTGTTGTTAAGTGAACATACGTACTAACAAGAAGTGTTGCAAATATGCAAAAAACATATATCAATATTGCCCTTTTTATAGACACCGATTGCAATAAACTAGATAAAAATAAAGCAATCACAAAAGATAACGTTAGGCCTACATATTGCCGAATAAAAGAAAAAAAATCGCCTCGAATAAGACCTGCAAACAAAAGATTTAAGAAAAAAAATATCAACAACTTTTTACCAGGCAACAGCAAACGCATTCTTTTTTTTCTGATGACCACTACCCCAAAAGCAAAACAGGAAAACACTAACAAAAACAAAGCATTTCTGCTTTCTGCCGCTGATTGGCCCACCCAATATTGACCTTGCCAAGTCCCATATTGAGCAACAAGCAGAGCCCATCCAGCAATAAATAATACAATATTCGTCATTTCAGACATTATTAACCTGTGTTCCACATTATTCGAATTAGCAATATTATTTGTAGTTATCATTTTAAAATCCGAATACTTCAAGGTATTGTTGTATCACAGGTTGTATATGAAATTGGTTTAGCCAGAATGGGTCTATTACTGTGACAAAATCTGTTTGTAAAGATTCTAAAATAGCATCGGCCATGATTTCAACATCCCCAACAGGGATTAATTTCCCATATTGCCCATTGCGCAAAATCTCCGAAGGCCCGCTATGGCAATTCGTGCTTATTACTTGGCATCCGCAAGCCAGCGCTTCAACCAAAACATTACCGAAACCTTCCCAAGATGAAGATAGCACAAATAACCTGGATTTTTTCATATATGGGTATGGGTTTCTAACAAATCCTGGAAGACTAACTTCATTCATTAATTGATATCGTCGGATAAGGTCTTCAAGCACACTCCTTTCATCTCCTTCACCCAAAATAATCAACCTAACAGCTTTTTGGGGTAGCACCAAGGCAAATGCTTTAATGAGAGTCTCGTAGTCTTTTGCCTTAGTTAGACGCCCCACGCTAAGAATAACTGGCGGTTGACCCGACGCAAAAAAAGGATGATCAATTTCCTGATTCATCAAATCATTAAAATCTTTGGCTAAAACAGGATTGTAGATAACTGCTACTTTCTCAAAAGGTATGTTCCTGTTTTCTATCAACACTTTCGAAACCCCATGGGAAACCATTATTATTTTCTCTGCACCTGCATATGAGGCTAATTCTATTTTTTGCTGGAGAATTAACTTTAGAGTTGGCTCACCATCAAACGGATAAGTGCTGTGAATACTACCAAATAACCTGGTTTTTACTCCTGTGATACCTTTTGCTACAGACATCATTGCATGCGTAGGCGACAACCCGGTCAAAGCTACATCAGGGGCTTCTTTTGTAAGATATTGGCAAAGCGCAGGCAGTGTTGTCAACATACGCTGGGAGTTCAAACTCACAACATTGACCAAAGGGTGAATTTGATCTATCAAAGATCCTTTTTTGTTAACTACAACCAAATCTACCATCATCCCAGCATCAATAAAACCAGCGGCCAAATTTAAAAAAACACGTTCAAGGCCACCCCCACCTAAGCCAGGCGGGAATAGACAAATCTTTCTTTTTCCCATCAATTTATCCTGCATAACAATGTAAAATTCATTGGATGCCCCGGTAATAACACATTGTTTACCCAAGCTAAAACTGCCGAAGGCTCCGCACGATATTTTCGCAATAATACCAGTTCAAGCCCATAGACGTTTAGTTGCGTGAGTAGTGTCTCGGGAGATATCCCTTCATCCACATGAATATCACTAGTACCATAATCCAATTGGGGGAATTTCTTTCCAAACAAACGTTTTAGGCCATTAAACTTTTTCCAACCAAACCAAGATAAGAGATTTTGAATTCGCGCAGGTTGGAGGCGCTCTGCACGCGGCAACGGTTCGTGAGTTATATAAAGAAATCCCCCTAGATTCAGTTTTTGTGAACACAGCATCAATGTTTGATTAAAATCCGGCAAATGATGTAAGACAGAGCTTAAGCATATTACATCATATGATGCCGAATCGCGCAAAAAAGTATCAGCATCCGACATGAAAAACCGCGCATTATCCATATTATCAGTTTTCTTGCGAATAATTTTCAGCATTTCGTCTGAAAGATCTACACAATCTACTCGATGACCTTGTCGCAAAAATCTTATTGCAATATTCCCGGTACCGCAACCAAGATCCAAAACACTCAGAATCGTGGGAGCCGACATGTTTAAGATTAAGTGAATATCATTATTAATCTGTCGCTGTTCGTACCAATTAAATATCTCTGGATGCATCCTATCGTAAAAAGGAGCTTCTCTTTGATGAAGGTTATAATTATCTATTAAAACTCGAGATAAATTCATTGCGGTTCACCTTTCCAAGCACACAGACAAAAAGACCGAAACCTTTGATAAGACAACGATTTCGTTCCCCCAACAAGGCTGGCAAACAGAAGCTTAAGAGCAAAGACATAAAACTCTCTTTGCAAAAAAAACAAAGGGTGAAACCAAACCGCTTCAAGCAATTTCCAGAAAGCATTACCGAACCAATTTGCTAAATAAAAATTATTAGCAGAATACCAAGCACTGCTACTAAGCGCACGCTTACGAACGCATACCAACTCATCCGGCAGATTCTTACGCAAATAAATACGGCTATATATAATCTCAATTTCCTGCGCAGCCAAGTACGTTTTTTGGGATGTTTTCGCATCTTCATGTTCGCGGAAACGAGCAAGGGGAATGCGCAAGTATCCAAATTGCGTTATAAACCCAGCCTTAATCCAAAAGTCAAAATCCATCAGAAAATGCAAACTCGGATCCAAAAAGCCTGCATCATCTAGAACTAAACGACGAAATAAGCTTCCGGGCTGAGATATCCACCGACAGTCACGTATTAATTCAACAACATCAAATTCCTGGTAAGTTTGGATACGAATAAATTCCCCGGATTGCCCAATATGCTCCAAATCACCATATATAAAGCCAACTTCAGGGTGGGTTTGGAAAAACTCTATACTGTTCAGAATTGCGCTTGGTAAAAGAACATCATCAGAATTAATCCAGCCGAGAAAATCGCCCGTACTCCTTAACCAACCTTTATTGATCGCTTCGGCTTGCCCAGAGTCTGTTTCGCTCACCCAGCCAGCCAACCAAGGCGTATAACGCTGAATGATTTCAACGCTCTGATCGCATGACCCCCCATCCATGACCCAATATTCAAGATTGGGATACCCCTGCAACAAAACTGAACGAATGGTTTCTTCAAGATAAACCGCTTGGTTAAAAGAAGGAGTTACAATGCTTACCCTTGGCCAGGGAGTGCCACAGGGCATGGTGCTGGAAATATGGGGCACTTCTACGGTCCAAGGCCAACCAGATTTTCCTGGCGGCGGCGGGGGTAAACTTGCTAAACAAGGAGTTTTATTCATTCTTACTCTCATCGGTGCGCTGTGCCTGTTCTTCAAGCAACCAAAGATTGGCCCATATCGCGAAAATATAGCCCGAATAAAGCGCACACAGAATAAATCCACGTATACCATCTTTAAAAGCGTATTTCATAAAATAATTTTCGATAAAACTTCTAACGGGTAAGATAATTAAACGCCAAAATCGAAAAGAGCGCCCTTTTGAAAAATACTGCTCCGCCTCAATGCGCGCATAAGTCGCCAACGTTTTAGTGATGTATTTTTCAATCGTAAAATAAGCATAATGGTCGACATAATATTCCCGACTTAAGTGCATTTGATTGGGATGGTTTCTCAATGTTTCAAAACCTTGATGAATAATTTCTTCACTCGAGGAATATTTGCAAAGATAAGTTTCTTTGCGAAAAAAACGAATCCAGCCACCTTTAAAAAACCCCCCGTGCAAAACCCAATCTCCAAAATACCAATACCGAAACCAACAAGTAACTACATCATATCGACCATCATTGACTATTTGTCGCAAGCGAAAAGCGAGTTTTTTTGTTAAACGCTCATCGGCATCGAGCACGAAAACCCATTCATGGCTAGCTTGTGATATAGCAAAAAACCGGGCAGGTTCCACAAAGCCAGTTTTTTCATAAAAAACTATCTGAGCACCATGCGATTTGGCAATTTCAACAGTACGATCGTCACTATACATATCACAAACGATAATTTCATCTGCAAAACCTTGGACACTTTTAATACAAGCATCGATATTATTCTCTTCATTCAACGTGTTGATGATAATTGAAATTTTTTTTTCCATATTATAACCGATAGCTTGCCATGAAAACTTGAGTGGGTTGCATCACTTCTCCCATTTGATTCGGCGATACCGGGACACCGTTCAATGTAAGCAATTCATATCCACACTCGTTAAGGTAGTTTAAAAGTTTTAAATTATACCTGCTAGTTTCCAAAAATATAACGGGACGGCATTCCTGCAAAAAAGTTACAGCGCCTATCAGCACCCGATACGCATATTCAGCATTAATTTTTACAACATCTATTCGCGGCTTATTTGCATCAAGCCACCACTGATCTAAGGTATTGATATCAATTTTAGTTTTTGAAATTACACCAGGTCGTCCGGTTTCGAAAAAACTGTCGTCATGCGCATTTTTTGTGTTATCAAGATTGGCATAAGCTTCACCCATTTCAAACCCGAAGGATTCACCAGAGAGACAAATTTGATGTTCCAGTTTATTGCACAAAATTGTTTTTTTTAGCAGTGAATATTGATAGCGATTTGGTTCGACTACAAATATTTGGGTGTGCGGAAGTGAGGCAAGTATATTGAAAATGATCAACCCATTATCCGCACCAATGTCAAGAAAAACAGGATTTTCTTTCTTTTTAAGCGTTTCCAATATTTTCCAGGTAAGTTCCGGTTTGTAGGTTTTGCCCGTATAGACACTAACAATCGAACAAGTTCCCCTGCCGTAATATAAGATAAAACCCTTATATTTTATTTGTCGCTCCTTTGGCCCCAATATTTCGCGAATAAAAAAGGGAGCGTGATAAATAAACCTGGCAATTGGATGCAAAGATTCTGGAAGCAGTAACTTGAGTTGCCACAACTCAAAATGAACTATCATCTCATATATTTTTTTTACCCAAAAGCGAAGTTTATTTCTTAATTTATAGAAATTTGAGATATCCTTACTCAAAGAGTCGATCAGAAAAACATCCCTAATATCCTTAGCTTCATTTCGGCTAGCTTTCATTTTTCTTAACTGACCCAGCGCAACAAACTTCATACCATCATAATAAAAATAATTTTCTGGGTCAAACAATAAATCTCCAAGGGTAATTCCATGATAAATCAACTCAGTAGCGTGATCGCTAATTTTAGAGTCTGGGGTCAATGCTATTTCATCACCTAGATGTAAGTAATCCAAATCATTGGTGTCGCGAAGACCATACACAGCCAAAACAGAACCACTATCAATACAAAATTTTTCCCTATCTAAACCCTGTTGCTTAATCATTGTTTGATATTCTCGGAACATACTTACAAAGGCTCTGCTAACCCAAGGCTGCGCATGATTCAAGAAATGAATGCTATTGGGGGTCAAAATCTGTTCAGCAATTCGAATAGTTTCTTCGTATGTATCGTTAATATGGATCGAATCATTTTTTAGATCGAATAATGCCCTAACACGCGCTTTAGCTTGTTTAAGCTTTGAGAGATCCATACAAACGAAAAAGTAAAACTTAGTTGGACGGTTATTCAAAAAACGCTGATCAACATGGTGACGAAGTCCAGGTGTAATTTCGCCATCCATACCCAGCCAGCTCTCGTTTCGGTAAAGTTGGCGAATTAAATTATGACGACCAATTTCTGAAAAAACCACCTGCTTCTCATAAATAATTTGTCCATAATCACTAAGAATTTCTAGAATTTCATGATCTCTGCCATGTGCAACGGGAAAAACAACTGCAATTACCATATTTGGAGAGAGACGACAAAACTCTAAAGCCATTGCATCTGCAACTTCAGGGGCCAGCCCGCGCGCTAAAAAATATTTATAGTCATATTTAGCCGGTTCAATATTAAATCTAATTACCGGAACACACTGGCCGAGCAATAATGAGGCAGCCAAACGATGTGCGCCATCGATAATGATATTATCATTGCCAATGGGTAAAAACCCCTCTTTGTTTTTAAAACCTTCCGCTATCATGGAATTTAATAGATTGTCAAACGCATTTACATAATCACGATATGAGTTTTTCCCAGAGCCATCGCCTTCTTTAAACCCCCCAAATACTTTCTGTAATTCATAGTAAACCTTAGAACGCCAACCGTCGGCCGCATTCAATAAGCGCAATTTTGCGTAAATATATTTCGCCATTACATCGAACCGCTCCCCGCGTAGTAAGTCTGTAGCGGGCAACTCATCCACGTCATGTTGCTCTTGAAGTGGAAGCAATGTTAATAAATGAGAATTGATGGATTTAATCACATTTAGCTTTGGTAAGCGATTTTTCAATTTAACCTTTACCTTTTTTTAAACTCAAGCTATATGCTATATCTAATATTTGCCTAAAGATAATGGGCCGATAATATCTTAATGCCAAAAAATAAACCGAAACACCCGCTGCAATATAAACGATAATCTGCCAATATAGCCCACTGACATCTTGCATAATATATTTTAATCCTAAAATAACGATTGCCATCAGCAACGAAATTGGTATCGGCATTATAAGATAATCAAAGAATTTGACATTAAGTTTCAAGAGATGGCGCGCAAGCCAGATATTCATAGGCGTAAATATAAAAAAATTAGTAAATGTAAAAGCAATTGCAACCGCTATGATACCCAGCCTTGCTGCGATAGCAAAAGTTATGACCCTGGCAATAGAAATTACTATTCTAACAACTAAATGCCAGGATGGCTTTCCCAGAGAAATAGCAACTTGACCGCTCAAAAAAAGAATACATAAAGGTATACCTGACAAAGCGAGAATTTGCAGTACCGGAATACTCGGAATCCATTTTTCGCCAAAGGCGCCAATAATTAGTTCAGGTGCAATCATGGCCATCCCGATAAAAACCGGCCAGGCAACCAAGCTTGCAAGTTGTGAAGTATTATAGAAAGCAACACTCAGACGCTTAATATCTTTTTGGATGGATGAAAATGCAGTAAATATTACTTGTTGCGCGATACCCATAATAAAATCTTGTGAAAGAAGTAGCATACGATAGGCAATCGAGTAATACCCTAGTATTGTTACGCCCAGAAAATATCCGATAAGCATATCGTCAATACGAAGATCAATAAAGTTGATAGCTCGTACTCCGAGCAAATTCAAGCCAAACGTAAACATATCCTTAAAGTGACTTATTGAAAAATGAAACCTTGGACGCCAGTTACTCACGCTCCACAACACTATGACACTAACGAAACCCGATACCAAACTTTGTGCCACCAAGCTCCAGACGCCAAAGCCAGCCAACGCCAAACTAACTCCCACTATCCCACCACACAGCTTAGCTATCAGCGATCGAACTGCCAAACTGGCGAAATCCATCTTACGCTGGACGATGGCTTGCTGCGTCAGGCTAAAAGATGAAATGAAGAAACTAATCGACAGCCAGGCCACGATAGGAGACAGTCTTGGTTCGTTAAAAATATTAGATATAACCCCAGATAACAATATCCCACTGACTGCAAAAAAAACACCCATCACTATGTTAATCCAAAAAGCAGTATCTAGGTGTGCATCCTCCAAATCCACCCGTTGTACGATTGCTACACCCCATCCCATATCTAAAAATACGCCAATCAATTCTATATAAATTGAAGCTAATGCCACCAATCCGAAATCTTCAGGGGCTAGCAGGCGAGCTAAAAACAAAAACACTACAAAACTAATGGCTTGTTGTCCCCATTTTTCTGTTGCTGACCACATGACTCCTTTTATTACCTTTTCTTTTAAGTTCATGTTGTCTCAATAATCCCTATTTTTTAAGAACCCCAGCCAACCTAGTTCTGAGTCTCAACTTGTGTCTCAAATTGATCCAAAAACAGTTTGAAAACGGGTAATAAACATAATTTGATCCGGGAATCGTAATGCCTTTAATTTCTCTTGCCAACCAAAAATCTTTGTATTCATAACCATGATAGATTAATTTATCAGTCAAGTTTTGGCTTGTTAGATGTTGTTTAGCCAAAACATGATTCGAAATGGCCTGCGCCCCCGAAAGATAGTCATCTACATGATCATATAGAGTTGAAAAGGCATCCATAGCGGAAGAGTTGGAAAAAAACCAGAAATCTAACAAACCAACATCTCTTGCTGGATTACTCCAGTTAGCAGCATAAAAATGGTCTGCCTGAAAATTACTCAATATCAAATCAGTGAAAAAGACCACATCAAATCTCGAAAGTATCACCCAGTCATAAGTGAAATTTTCTTCCAATTCATATTGTCTTTTTAGTTCAATGGATTTTTTGCTTGAATACCAGCGGCTCTTGGTGCTATGAAGTTTTGTTTGAGATACATCAAACATGATTTGTTGCTCAAAAACACTTTTTCTGGGGTTATACAGATTTATTAGGTTATCTTTTTCGGCCACACTCCACGTGTGAATAAAAACATCAACGTCATTTTTCTTTAAAATATGCTTCTTATAATGTTGGAATGCAATATCGAAATTTACCGTATTGCCTTTGTCGTTTTTTCCAGCTGCAATTCCATGTAAACATAACGCCACTCTCATTTTAATACCACTCTCCTTGCGTACGCTTCGTGCGAGTAGAAAGCTTACCCCACCGCTTTTTTAGATATATCATCTTGAATAAACACCTCAAGATCAGATGGCACACCCATCCCGTACATCCCATCTCCGACCTTACCAATGTTGAAATAAGAAATTTTCCGACCCTTTTCAATCATCTCATTGTAAACAGGTGCCACATAAAACTCATTATTCACGCGCAAATTCTTCGCGATCATTTGCTCCGCCGCCCAAACAAAATCATACCCATGACGAAAATTATAGATTCCAACTGTAGCTTCATTGGAAATAACCTGCTTTTCCACCACGCATGTCACCCGATTCGTTTCATCCAGGCCTATATAAGACCATTTCGGATGATCCGCCCACATTGTCATAATCAAACCATCCGCTGTCTGGCGCTCCATCTCGGCCAGATAATCATTAATATCAAAATTCACCCACTGATCACTGTTGGCCAGCATCAGCGGCTCATCATCATCAATCACATTGCGCGCCAACAAGACCGTACAAGCTGCGCCTTCGGTCACCTGAGAGACCGGGATAATCGTACACCCTGGCGCAATCCGCTCCAGAGTTGCACGCATCCCCAGATAATCCAGGTGCTCCTGCAGGGCCATAAAGATAAAACGATGGGGTTCGCGCGGGCGCACGTTGTTGACCACCACCTCGATCATGGGCACCCCATGCACCGGGATCAGTGGCTTGGGCAAAGAATAGCCCGCTTCCACAAAACGACTGCCGCGCCCGGCAATTGGCAGGACAATATTCAACATTTCAGCACCTCACCAGTTTAATCTATGGCCCTGAGATGCGGTAAAACTCTCCACATCCTCAGGGGTTCCCAGGCTGTGCATCTGCTCGCGCTCGATGGGATAAACTCCAATGCGTTTGCCCATCAAGATCAACTCATTATAAACAGGGGCAACGTAAAACTCACCCCCTACAGTTGTTTTTTTCAATAACATCCGCTCAGCCGCCGCCAGAAAATCTCGGCTGGAACAGAAATAATACAGACCAACCGTTGCGCTACGGCTGATCGGCCGTTTTTCAGCCACAGCCACCACTTGATCACCCTCAACCTTGGCGTAGGACCATTTGGGATGGGTGGCAGGGAATGTCATCAGATAACCATCCCAACCACCCTCGCGGGCAGCACTCAGAAATTGATCCAGGGGTAGATCCACATATTGATCTGCGTTGGCCACGAGCAATTCTTCATCATGCTGCAAATATTCGATTCCAAGTAAAACACTGCACAGCGCGCCGGCAGTCGGACTGCGCATGCTGATGATTTTGCTGTCAGGTGCGATCAAATTTAACACTTCGCTCAAAGCAAATTTCTCAATATGCTCCTGGCGGCAGACAAAGATGAACTGATGTGCCTCGGTAGGCATCAAATTATGCACCACCACGTCTATCATCGGCTTGCCCGCAATCTCCACCAACGGCTTGGGAAAACTGTAGCCGCGATCAACAAAACGTTTGCCTTCCCCGCCCATCGGGACAACAATATGAATCATGCCGGGCTCCTTTCGCTCTGCGCGATGGAGGCCTGGATGCGAAAGTAATCCACTTCAGTAAAGCCAGCCACCGGACATACATACCCTCCCGATCGGCGCGCCGCTTCGATCCCATGTGGCGCATCCTCAACAATCACCACTTCATCTGGACGACAGCCCAGACGCTCAATGGCCTTCAGATAAATCTCCGGGTCGGGTTTAGGATGCATAACATCATTATTACTGACCAGAAATTCGAAATAATCTGACAGCCCGGATTGGCGAATCATCAATTCCAAGCTATCACGGATCGAGTTGGAACAGACCGCCATCCGGTACCCTTCGCGCTTCAAGCGGCTGAGCATATATTCCTTATCAAAGACCGGCTGACACTGGGTTAAGATTTCTTCCCGCGTATAAACCTGTTTAATTTTATTAATCAGCCCATGTAGCGCCACCGGCAGCCCTTTTTCGATACTCAACATTTCAAGTTTCTTGCGAGTGGGCAACCCATTATAAGTCGATAAATGTTCATAACGGGAAATGCTGAAACCGAACAAAGCCAGGGCTCGGTTGAGGGCAACATAATGCCATTCGGTCGCATCAACCAATACGCCATCCAGATCAAATAAGATCGCCTTGATTTTTGGCACTTGATTTCCTCACACAGGATATTTGTCACCCACCACGCTGGGCAATTTGACGACAATCGTCAGAGTATCTTCCAGAACCTGAAAATCAGACGATTCTCCCGGCTCAAGCTCGATAATATCGCCCTTGTCAAAGGTCTGCCCGTTCATGATGACGCGCCCGGAAGCAATCACTGTCAGCTCTCTGGCAATTCGATGAATGTGGCGGCTCTCATGGCAGCCGGCCTTGTATTCCTTACAAGCCACTTCAAAAACATCTGTTCGCAAACAGGTTGGTTCAAAGTTTCCAATAAACCATCCGCCTTTCATCTGTTCCAAATGAGAAATTTTCATATCAACGCCTCAAAGCCGGCTGTCAGCTTTTGCTCAAGTAGCAATGAATAATCAGTACATATTCCATCTACGCCCCAGCGATTAAACTCGCACCACCGCTGAGACATTTGTTCTAAAGAAAAACCATGGATTTCGGGCGAAATGGCATAAATCACTTTCCCAGCGGATTTCAAACGCCAAATATCGCTTTCCGTAACCCATAATCGATCAAATTCATCCAGCCAGATTATCTCTGCCTGAGGAATGCTCAGTGCTCGTTCGATCCCTTCGCCTCGATCACTCATTCGTGCGGCGATTTTTATTTGCGAATCCAGCTTTCGAAACAATCTAGCTGTCTGCCCTGGCTGCCCTTCCAGTAATTCCATATCAAACAAAAATACCTGTCGTTGCACTTGCTGCTGAATGAGAAACTGCAGAAGATCGGCTTCATAGCCGAGTTCTTTGATGTTCAAAGCAACTACAGCGGTTGGAAATTGTCGAAATAAGGCGCAAAACGATTCGGCTTGATTTGCTTCCGTTGGAATTGCTGGGTTATGTGAGATATAGAAACGGCCATCTAGGGCACGTCGAATATCAGTTTCTATTCCCCATCCTCGTTCAAGACAAAAACTAGCGGCAGAGATAGTATTTTCTTGTGCAAGTTTAACACCTTCGTGCAAAGACCGATGAGATATGATTTGCATAATATTTCAAACCTGACTCGGTACCTTATTTCCCCACACCCAAAAGATTCAGTGGCAAAATGGCCCAGCTGACACCCAGTACCGCCTGCGCATAGCGCACTTTGATATCGCGCCAGGTCAGGAAAACCAACAATTCACGGTAATGCCAAAGCTCACGCAAATCAAGCGCAAGCCAGCCCCGCGAGGGTTCGTAGACCGTTTTTGGAAACGCCGTGAAACTGTTTTGCTTTATTACAGACATCCATTACCATCCATCAATTTTAAGGAAAACAATCACGACTCAACTTGAGTCGAAGAAAATCGGCACATTGAACACATTCCAAAGCCACTCAACCTCCACTTTCGCCGCCAAAGGCAGAAGTGAAGTCTGATTTTACCCGATTATAACCAGCCAAGCTCGCCCAAGAGCCAAACCTGAGTCGGTTCGCCTGGATGCGGGCAACCAAAAACCGCATCCCGATCGGAACAGCGGTTTTGGATTGTAGAAAGTCCGCTCAGGAGGCCTTGGGGTTTTTACTGCGCCCCTTGGGCGGTTTCACGCCGGTCTCTTCATCATAATAATGTGAGTAGGCCGAGTAGTAATTGCCGTAATAATAGCCATACTTGCGGCTGGTGGTTTCGACGTCGTTCAAAACCACGCCCAAAATCCGCGCGTTGACGGCGCGCAATTGGGTGATGGTCTGCTCCAGGTCGCGCAGGCGAGTTTTTCCCGGCTTGGCCACCAAAATGACCCC
>Ga0172368_10003703_pt1 | contig 18322 bp, 13 predicted proteins | sample Lak11m_FD_114540 | JGI IMG/M metagenome (GOLD analysis project Ga0172368, IMG submission 114540) | Freshwater microbial communities from Kabuno Bay, South-Kivu, Congo - kab_022012_11m | ecosystem: Environmental > Aquatic > Freshwater > Lake | place: Democratic Republic of the Congo: South-Kivu...
CTATCGGCTATGGTCAATCGTCCATGGTCCGTCCGGTCCACCTGTACCGGCCGTGGGGGAGGGCGGCCGGCACAGGTGGCGCTGTGAAGTTGGTGCAACTGGCGTGATCGACGCGCCAGGATGTCATCAGTTTATCTCACCCGTCAAATTTGTCAAGTTCCGAAATCCTGCTCAAAGCGGCAGGCAGCCGTCGTACTACCACCGTCGCCGGGCCGGCGCTCAAGCTTATGACGATGGCCGGGCCGGAGAATTGCAGCGCGCCCGGCGCGTTCGTGCCCCACCAGTTGCCGGTCACATCGGGCGTGTAGGTCGTCTCGTTGTAGATGAGAACGACGATAGACGATGGACGATAGACGACAGCCATCGTCTACGGTCAATCGTCCATCGTCTCACTCGTAATGCAACGCGGCGATCACATCCAACTGCGCGGCACGCCGCGCGGGGACGATCGCCGCCAGCGCGCCGAAAAGCAGGCCGATCGCGACGGTGATGAGCACGCCGGCCCAGGGGAAGAAGTAACTCAGCGGGAAACCGCCCTCTCGGAACGCCGCGATCATCATGTACCCCAGGTATAACCCGGCCAGCAGCCCGAACGCAGTGCCCACCGCAGCCAGCAGCAACGCCTCGGCGAGCACCATGCGACGAACCTGCGTCTGCGTCGCGCCCACCGCCCGCAGCATGCCGATCTCGCGCGTGCGCTCGATGACGCCGATCGCCAGGGTATTGAGCATGGCGATCAGTGAAGGCAACGCCAGGAAGAGAAACAGCACGTACATGGAAGAGAACGCGACCCTGAACAGCCGCTCCATCTGTGCATAATACTCCTGGCCTGAGATCATCGTGAATTGCGGGAATGCTCGCTTGACGGCCTTGATGGCCGGCTCGACCGTCTGGCGGTCTGCTCCGGGCTTCAGGTTGAGCTGGATGAGCACGTCCTCGGTCTTGTGGAAATCACGCGCCATGTTGGCCTGCGAGATGTAGGCAGACGCCAGCTTGGTGTTCAAGAAATCCCCCGCGATGGCCACCAGCCGGTAATCCTGCTTGCCGTCAGGCGTGATGAGCGGGATCATGTCGCCGACCCTGGCGCCGGTCGACGAGGCGAAGACGCCGTTGGCGATCAAGGCGCGCTCACTGCCCAACGCCGCGTAGGAGGCCGCGGGGTCGCCCTCCACGAAGGTCAGGCCCGAAACCTGCGGGAACGTGACTGGATCGATGCCCAGGAGTGACACCGTCACCCCATCAGATTGCGCTCCGCCCTTCAGTTGCGCCGTTGCCGATGGCCTGACGTCGGCGATGGCCGTGGCAGAACGCAACGAGCTGATCGGGCCGACACCATCGATCTTGCTGAGCTCATCGACAAAGCTGCGGTCGGCCCCCACGTTGTTCGACCACACGGTGACGGCCGGCGGCATAAACAGATAGTCGCTGCCCAGGGTTTGCTTCAAGACGCCGAGGAAGCCGTGGTTGATGCTGACGGCCAGCTCTCCGCAGGTCACCATGATGGCCAGCGCGATCAACGTGGTGCTGGCGGTCACAGCGACGCGCGTCGGCTGGCGGGTAAGGTTCCCTTGGGCCAGATACCCCGTGCCATCCCGCGCGAAAATCCTCACCACGATGGCCCCGAATGCGATCGCGATCGGCCGGATCAAGGCGGGCGCGACAAGCAGCAGCCCGAACAGGAAGAGCATCCCGCCCAGGGAGATCAAGCTCGCGTTCCCCGTGAACAGCACAAGCAGCGCGCCCGTGATGAAGACGATGCCGATCACAGCCGCGACGCCCAACGCCCGGCGTTGGGCCACAGGACTGGGCGTCGGCCGGATTGCCTCCAACGGGGTGACGCGACCGGCGCTGAACGCGGGCAACAGCCCGGCGAGCAATGTCGCGCCGACGCCGAACACGAACGAAAGCGCGACCAGCCCCGGGGAGATCACCGGCGTGCCGAAGCGCATGTGGATAAACTGCTCCATCAACGGTGAGATGGCCGCGGCCGCACCGAGCGCCAGCAGATAGCCGAGCGCCATCCCGACAAGCGTGCCGGCCACGCCCTGCAACAATCCCTCGGCGAGGATCAGCCCCAGCACCGTCCCCCGGCCGGCGCCGATTGCGCGCAACATGCCGAAATCACGGCGCCGCTCAGAGACCAGCGTGCGGAACGTGTTGAAGATGATGAACGCACCCATGAAGATCGCCAGGAAACCGAAGACGTCAAACATCACCTGGGCGAGCTTCAGGTTGGCGAGAAAGCCCGTGTTGGTGGACAGTGCGCCGAACTGGAAGTCCTCGCCCAACCTGGCACGGATCGCCGCCTCGATTTCGGTGCGCCGGCCGGCATCGGTCGTGTCGTAGTCCGCCTCGATGGTGTTGATCCGCCCCGGCAGATCCAGTAAGGCCTGGGCCTCGGGCAGGGTGACCAACACCTCCTCGTTGCCCGGCTGGGTGCGCGGGGGCAGGATGCCGACGACGGTGAGGTGAACCAGGCCCTTGGCGGTGGGCAGCGGCAAGGCATCGCCCACCTTGAGGCCCAGGTTATCGGCCAGGCTGCCGGCAATCACCGCGGAGGTCGTATCGTCGGGCAGCAGGAAGCGTCCCGATTGCACCGTGTAGTTCCGCAGCGTCTGCGCGGCCTCTACGTCGAGCCCGATCAGCGAGATCACGCTGTACTGATCCCGTATCGCCGGGTTCTGGTCGAAGAAATCGGTGGGCAGGTTGAGCGGCCGGGCCAGGAAGCCCTGGCTGGCGCGCACACCCTGGACCGAGCGCACTTCATCGAGCACGGCCGGCGAAAAGGTCTCACCCGTGCGGAGGGTGATGGTCAGGTCTACCTGGCTCGACGCCGCCAGCATCGTGGCCTGAAATGAGCGCAGCATGGCCGGCAGCAGGCTGTTCATGCCGAAGATCACCAGCACGCCGAACGTGACGGCCAGCGTCGTCAGAAACGAGCGCAGCTTGCGGCCGTTCAGATAGCGCAATGCCAGGATCAATTGCAGCTTCATAGCGCCTCCGCCTTCTCCTGCACCGCGACGACATCACCGTCGCCATCCCTGCCCAGCCGGGTCTCATCGACGACCGTGCCGTCCTTCAAGAAGATGATCCGGTCGGCGTAAGCCGCGATGCGCGGGTCGTGCGTCACCATCACGACCGAGCGCCCCCACGTATCGACCACCTGTCGCAGCAGCGCCGCGATCTCGTCGCCGGCGCGCGTGTCCAGGTTGCCGGTCGGCTCATCGGCCAGGATCAACACGGGCTCGGCCACCAGGGCGCGGGCGATGGCCACGCGCTGCTGCTGTCCGCCGGAAAGCTGATCCGGCCGGTGGGTCTGCCGGTCGGCCAGGCCGACCCTGGTCAGCCAATCGGCGGCCCGCGACCGCGCGGACGTCATGGCGACGCCGTCCAACATCAAAGGCAAGGCCGCGTTTTCCAACGCGTTGAGCACCGGGATCAGGTTGTAGAACTGGAAGACGAAGCCGATCTTGCGGCGGCGCAGCTCCGCGAGCGCCTTATCGCCCAGCGCGCCGAGTTTCCGCCCGTCGATCAGCACATCGCCGCCGGTCGGACGATCCAACCCGCCTAACAGGTACAGCAAGGTGGATTTCCCGCACCCACTGGGGCCCATGACGGCCACGAATTCGCCGTATCCCACCTGAAAGTTGACATGGCTCAGGGCGGTCACGGCGGTTTCGTCTTTACCATAGATCTTAGTCAATTCTTGAGCTTGAATGAGCGACATGGTGGACTCCTTACGCGCTTGCTTTTCTCGGCCTGCCCCGCGGCTTGGCTTCAGGCTCGGGGGAAGGTTGACGCCGGATGTCATCCAGGCGTTGTTCGACCATATCCAGCCAACGCAGATCGGCTTCCAGGTGCATCACCACCTGGTCGAGCAGCAGGATCAGCGCCAGCTCGCGGCGGGGATCAGCCCCGCTGCGACGTGCTGTGACCTCGTGCAGCTCCCGGTAGAGGCCGGCGCGCTGGGTGTAAATCACCTTGCGGGGATCGGCCGCGCCGGTGACCAGGCTCAACATCAGCTTGAGATAGAACTCATCACGCTGGTGTTCGCTGGACACCGGCGACGCGAACCACGCTGCCAGTTCATGGCGCCCCGCCTCGGTGATGGCAAAGATCCGTTTTTCGGGGCCGGCATCCCGCGCGACACCCTCTTCGACGACCAGGCCGGCCTCTGCGAGGCGCGCCAGGGTCGAGTAGATCTGCGCCGGCTTGACATCCCAGTTGGCCTCGCCCCCCACCACTGCCTCGAACGCCGCGCGCAGCTCGTAGCCGTGGCGCGGCCGTTGGACCAACAATCCCAGCAGACTGTTGCGAACAGACATCGGTGCTCCGATCAGTAGGGTCAGGTGAGGATGTGAAAACTATACTACGAGTTTATAGTTTTGTCAAGAACGCGCTTCTAACATCCTATGGTAAAATCTTCCTATCTGTAATGGGCAATGACCTGCTGGACTTGGAAAAGCTTCACGCAAAGGCGCAAAGGGCGCAAAGAATCAATAGGGAGTGTCTTTGCGTTCCTTGCGTCTTGGCGTGAGCCTTTCCGGCTGTCCACCACGTCTCTGACCAGTACATAAAATCTTCCTATCGCATCTGAAAAACATCCAAAGGAGCTCCGCGATGCAGACAACCGAAGGCACCCTGCGCCGCAGCCTGGGCATTCCTGATGACGCACAGCACGTGATCATCTTCGCCGAATCGAGCCACTGGGACCCCGATTGGCTCTACACCGCGGAGGAATACTACTCCCGTCTCGTCCGGCGCAACCTCGACCAGGCCATCGCTGCGTTGGAGCGCGAGCCGAGGCGCATCTACTCCGTCGAGTGCATGTTCTTCCTGCGCATGTACTGGGACCGCCGGCCGGAAAAGCGTGAGGCCGTCCGAAGGCTGGTCAACGAACGGCGGCTCCGCCTGACGAACTGCGGAGTCACCACCGCCGATACCTTGCTGCCGTCCACCGAAAGCCTCCTGCGCGATTTCCTCATCGGGCAGGAATGGCTTCGGCGCAACGGCATGACCGAGGAGCCTCGGCTGGCCTATTTCACCGACAGCTTCGGATGCTCCCCGGCGCTGCCATCGCTGTTGGTCGCGGCCGGGTTCAACCGCACGGCCATCACGCGTGTCGACGGGATGTACTTCGGCGGCGCGGACCTCGAATCCGCCCGGAGCTTCCGACGACCGGGTTCCACCGCGGCCCTGCTGCAAGCCGAGAAAGCACAGGATTTCATCTGGCGCGACATGAACGGTGCGGAGGTGCTGTGCCACTGGAACGCGTTCGGCTATGGCATGGGTGACATGCTGGCCCACCGCGGCATCAGCCGCATGTACATCCTGCCCGTGGCGGTGCCGGTTCGTTCCGAACCGCAGGTGGCGCGGCGCATCGAGGGCTACGCTCAGCAATTGGGACCCCTCAGCCGCACGCCATACCTGTTTTGCCCCATCGGCTTCGATTTCGTGCCGCCAATCCCCGGCCTCGTGGCGCTGCTGGATCGCTACAACCGTGTGCGCTATCCCACGACCGGCATCTGGGCCGTGAACGCCGGGCTGGATAACTACCTGGCGCTGGTCGAATGCCACCGCGAGAAGCTGCCCGTCCTTCGGATCGACCCTAACCCGTACTGGACCGGCTTCTACACCAGCCGGCCGGCGCTCAAGAAAGCGTGCCGGGATCTGGCCGATCGCCTGCTGCTGGCAGAGCAGCTCGCGCTGGCGCCCGAGCAGGGCGAGAACGGGCCGGCTGCGCTCGCCGGATTGGAGGAAGCCTGGTGGATCGCAGCCATGTCGAACCACCACGACTTCATCACCGGCACTTCACCCGACCGGGTGGCCGAATCCGAGCAGTTGCCGTGGGTGGCGCGGGCGCGCGGCCAGGCCGATGCCGTCATCAACAAGCTCAGCCCAGCCGCCAGCGCGGATATCAGCCAACAACCAGACAAGCACGGCAACGCCGCGGCCGTTACCTGGCAACGCGAGGGATCTACGCTCTGGGCCGAAACGCCGCACTACAAAGTTGAGTTATCCGAGCGAGCCGGCGGCGGCATCACCCACCTCGTCGGCAAGACGACCGACGACCGGCAAACTCCGGCTGCCGAACTGCTCAGTGCCATCTCCAACGACCTCATCGCCTACCGGGATTCGGGCGGGTTGTGGCGCATGGGGCATGAGTTCCGGGGCGGCCGGCTGAGGGAACGCAGCCGGGCCAGCCGGCACCCTGCCGCTGTGAAGGTGCGAGAAGTTGCGGCCGGCCTGGAGGTGGTTTGCCAGGCCGGCGATGATGGACGATGGACAATGGACGATGACGGCCGTTTTCTCATCGACCGTGATGCCGCATCCGGCAAAGGAAAACCATCCGCGTCCGTCCGCGCTCGTCCGCGTCCCATTTTCAACGGCGAGCCGATCCAGCGTGCGCTGCGTTTCAGCGACGACTCACCGCTGATCCGCGGCCGCGTGGAGGGCCGGGCGCCCCGCGGGGAGACCGTCTGCCTGGTATTTCACACCGGCCTTGCCCCGGCAGAGATCGCGATGGCGCAGCCCGGCGGGGTGGTCATCCGTCCGCTGGAGAAGCACTACTGCCCGACCTTCTGGCCGATGCAGGATTTCGCCCACATCCGCGACCGGGCGAGCGGCCGCGGGATCGCCGTCTTCACCCGCTATCCATCGGCGATTGCCTGCGCGCCGGATGGCCGCATCGAACTGGTGGCTTTCCGCAACGCGACCCATGAGCGAGCCTGGGGGTTCATCTCGCCGCCGGCCTTCCCGGCGAAGGGCGCTGAAAAGCTGCCGTATGCGTTCGACTACGCTCTGCGCTTCACGTCGGACGGCGATTGGCGCGGCGCCGGCGTCCATCGGATCGTCCGCGAGCTGGCTGCGACGGGCTGGTGGGATGGCGCCGTACCTCTCCCCACAGTTGCCGTCGTCACCCGCGCGGACGGCTCGCCCTGCGATGTGACGGTAAGCGCCGTCAAGCCCGCCGGCCGCGGCGAGGGCGTGATCGTCCGGCTATCGGCGCCTTTTGTCCCGGAGGAGAGCCTCATCGTGACGTTACGTGATCGCTCGATCCAGGCCGCCTGGTTGTGCGACGCGCGCGAGCGCGATCTTGCCGCGTTGGCCGTGCGGGATGGCCGCGCGCTACTGACCATGCCCGGCACGATCGCCACCATGCGGCTTCAGCACTTCCCCTTTTTGCCGGTCGGATGTTAGAATGATGGCAACCACGCAGGGAGTAAAATTCAGCGCGATAACGGCTGAATAGTTGCGTAGAGGGAAGCAACGATGCAGACGATGGCCTTGCACACCAAATTCGCGTCGGCGGAACGCAGTACGGCGCCCCAAATCGATCTCCAGGCTCGACGGTTCCTGGACATCTCGCCCATGCTGCGCCCTATCCTGGATGCCGTGCCCGAGATCATCATGGCCCTGAATTCCAGGCGTCAGATCATCTTCGCAAACCGCGGCCTGAACACCTACCTGGGCCGGGATGAGAAGGCCGTGCGTGGGCTACGTCCCGGGGAGGTGCTGAATTGCGTCCACGCCCATGAGGAGGAAGGGGGCTGTGGGACGTCGGAATCTTGCAGCGTGTGCGGTGCGGCGAGGGCCATCCTTGTGAGCCAGGCCGGTCAGCCGAACATCCAGGATTGTCGCGTCACCCGTGACGGCGATGGAGAGGCGTTGGACTTGCGCGTATCGGCCACACCCTTCGAGCTTGACGGGGAACGATATACCCTGTTTGCGTTGGCCGACATCAGCCATGAGAGGCGTCGGCGAGCCCTGGAACAGGTCTTCTTCCACGACGTACTGAACACCGTCACCGCCTTGAAGGCCGCGGCAGACATCATGGTCGGCAAGAAGGACGTGGAAGATCTTCCGGAAGTGACCCAGGAATTAGTGGGCCGGCTGGCCGATGAAATCGTCGCTCAGCGGCAGTTGGTGGATGCCGAAGATAACGAGTTGATGGTGAACCCGGCGCTCGTGGATGTGCCCGGCCTGCTCCAGAATATCGTGAGGATCTACGCTCGACATACTGTCGGCAAGGAGCGCACGATCCGCCTGGAGATACCCAAGAGCGCGATCATCTTTGTGAGTGACACGAACTTGCTGCGCCGCGTGCTCGGCAACATGTTGAAAAACGCCCTGGAGGCCAGCCAGCCCGGCGAGACGGTGACCCTTGGGAGCCAGGCGCGCCATGACGAGATCGAGTTCTGGGTCCACAATCCCGCGTACATGCCGCGTGACGTACAGCTTCAAGTATTCCAGCGGTCGTTCTCCACCAAGGGCACAGGGCGGGGCCTGGGCACCTACAGCATGAAGCTGCTCACGGAACGCTATCTCGGTGGCTGCGTGGGCTTCACCAGCTCGCCGGAAGAAGGCACTACCTTCAGGGCAACGTATCCTCTCCGGCTGATGAAAGACCGATAGTCTTCGCGCATCCCACCATGCCCCTTCGCACATCCGACAGCGCGAAAACCACAGGGCAAGCGGACCTGCGGTATAATCTGCTCGTGGCGTGACGCCGCGAGAGGCTGTTGAATGGCATTATTGAACATACGCGATGTGAGCATCGGGTTCGGCGGCGCGCTTGTCCTGGAAGGCGTGAGCCTGCAGATCGAGCGCGGCGAGCGCGTGGGATTGCTCGGTCGCAATGGCGTGGGCAAATCCACCTTGCTCAAGCTGATCACCGGCGAACTCGAACCGGATGAAGGCGTTATCATCCGCCAGCAAGGCCTGCGGGTGGCCTACCTGGCGCAGGAAGTGCCCCAGGGCTTGACCGGCGCCGTGGCTGACATCGTGGCGAGCGGGCCGGACGTGACGGCGCCCGGCTCTCCCGCTGCCGACGACGATGAGTCATGGCGGCAGCGCCTGCAACTGGATACGATCATCGCGCGCATGCAGCTCGACCCCGCGGCCGATTTTGCGACCCTCTCGGCCGGGCTCAAGCGGCGCATCCTCCTCGCCCGCGGCTTGGTGTGCGATCCCGACATCGTCCTCCTCGACGAGCCCACCAATCACCTGGATATCGACGCCATCGCCTGGCTGGAGGAGTTCCTGCAGCGCTACGGCGGCACCCTGGTTTTCGTGACCCACGACCGCATCTTTCTACGGAAGCTCGCCACGCGCATCGTCGAGATCGACCGGGCGCGCCTCATCGACTGGTCGTGCGATTACGACACCTTCACCGCACGCAAGCAGGCAATCCTGGCGACCGAGATGACGCAGGCGGTGGAATTCGACAAGAAGCTGGCCCAGGAAGAAGCGTGGATCCGGCAGGGGATCGAGGCCCGGCGGACGCGCAATGAGGGGCGGGTACGCGCGCTGGAGCGGCTGCGGCAGCAACGTCGAGAGCGCCGCGAACAGCCCGGCCCCCTGCGGATGCAGATCCAGGATGCCGAACGCTCGGGCAGGCTGGTGATGCGGGCCGAAAAGGTCAGCTACAGCTACGGCGACCGCCCGGTCGTGCGCGACTTTTCCGCCACCATCATGCGGGGCGACAAGGTGGGCATCGTCGGTCCCAACGGCTCGGGCAAGACCACGTTGCTGCGCCTGCTGCTGGGCGAGCTGTCACCTCAGTCGGGCACGCTGCGCCACGGCGTCAATCTGGAGATCGCCTACTTCGACCAGTTACGCGCCCAACTGGAGGAAAACCGCACGGTGTTGGACAATCTGGCCGACGGGCGGGAGTTCATCACCGTGAACGGCCGGCGCCGGCATGTCATCGGCTACCTGGAGGACTTCCTGTTCTCGCCGGAGCGAGCACGGGTTTACGCGAGCGTGCTGTCCGGCGGCGAACGCAATCGGCTGCTGTTGGCGCGCCTTTTTGCGCGACCCACCAACGTCCTGGTGATGGATGAGCCGACCAACGACCTGGATCTCGAAACGTTGGAGCTGCTGGAAGATCTGCTGCTGGAATACGACGGCACCCTGCTGTTGGTCAGCCATGACCGGGAGCTGCTCAACAACGTGGTCACCAGCACGCTGGCGTTGGAAGCGGACGGCCGGGTGGGCGAATATGTCGGCGGCTACGACGACTGGGTGCGCCAACGCTCCCAGCCGCAGAACGCCGGCCTCTCCGCGCCGGACGAGAAACGGCCCACCCGTCCGCCCGCTCAGCGCCCGACCGAGGCCGAGCGTCCCCGCCGGTTGACCTTCAAGGAGCGACAGGAGTTGGAGGCGTTGCCCGCCCGGATTCAAGCGTTGGAGACGGAGCGGGATCAGTTGTACCGCGCCATGTCCGACGCGTCGATCTACCAGCAGGGCGGCGATAAGGTGATGAAGGCCAACGCCCGGTTGGAGGCCCTGGAGCAAGAACTGGCCGCGGCGTATGCGCGCTGGGAAACGCTGGAGGCAAGAGCGGCGGAATGAGAGGATGGATCATCCCTGCCGCAGCTTCGCCTCAAGATAATCCTTCAGGGCCACGGCGTTGTTGTGTTCCTGATCCCGGGCGCTGAAAAGCAACGTCACGTCGCCCCGACTGGCCGCATCGAGCAGCGTTTGCCATGCCGCCGGCTCTTCATCCAGCTCGGCAAAGTAACGCTGCCTGAACTCGTCCCACCGGGCGGGATCATGGCCGAACCAGCGGCGCAGCCCATCGCTTGGCGCACCATCGCGCAGCCAGCCGTCGATCTCCAGCGCTTCCTTCCGCACGCCGCGCGGCCAGAGCCTTTCCACCAGGTATCGCGCGCTGCCCTCGCGCGCCAGGTGATTGTATACACGTTCCACGCGAATCATCGTCGCCTCTTCCCGCACTGGCACCTCAAAGCTCGCCCTTAGTACAACAAAAGGGTAACCGCACTATAGCTCCTCAGATCACCACCTCTCCGTAAGAACCTATCCAAAAACCAGTGGGGGCGACTCCAACCAGACGGATAGCTGCGCTGAAAATCGCCCATCTGACCCCCTGCCTTGAAAATAGTCCGTTCACCACAAAGACTCCAAGGCACGAAGGTCACAAAGCCTCTTCAATTCCTTGTGCCCTTGGTGTCTTTGCGTCTTGGTGGTGAGCCGTTTTCACCCACCGTGGGCTCGCGCCCGACGTGAGAAACCGCCCTGTCCATGCCATCCTCAGCACTCGCGCAACCAGGTTTAATGTGATCTTAATTTGCCTTGAGCGGCCCATAAAGACGAACCCCTGTGTTTGACGGTATCCTCGTGGTTGAGTCGGCGTCAGCGGTGCGGCACCAGGTTCCGCACGCCGGCAGGAGGCAACCAGATGACATCAGCGACACAGGCGACACCGGTATGGCCTCTCGCGTTGTATTTCATCGCCGTTCTGATCCTGGTAGGCGGCATGTTGGGGCTTTCGTACGTACTGGGCGAGCGGCACAAGGCGCCCCAGAAAGGCGAGCCGTACGAATCAGGCATCGCGCCGACCGGCTCCGCACGCAGCCGGTGGAGCGTGAAGTTCTACCAGGTAGCCATGTTCTTCGTCGTGTTCGACCTGGAGGCGGTGTTCCTCTTTGCATGGGCTGTGGCGGCGCGCGCGCTGGGCTGGCCCGGCTACGTCGAGGCGCTTATCTTTGTGGCCGTGCTGCTGGTGGGCCTAGTCTACCTGTGGCGGCTCGGCGCGCTTGACTGGGGCCCATCCCGGCATCGGCAACCACTGGCCCGGGAACAGCGGACCCCGCGCGCCGCTCCTCAACCGGGGACACGGCGAGCACCCGGGCGCACGGAAGGCCCACGACCGGACGTCGCGCCTGCGATGTTCGAGGCGGGCGGCCGCGATAAGTCCAAGTAGGGAGCTGAGCACATGCCACAGACGAACAGCCATCCGCCCAGGCCCAGGCCGGTGACCACGGCGCCCGCTGAAACCGTGGAGCCGGGCCTGGGCACGCAGGTCGAAATCGTCCATCCCGGACAGGAGTCCGGTTCTTACGAGCGCGCGGTCGGGCGCGTCCTGATCTTAGCGCGGCTGCAAGACATGCTGGCGTGGGGCCGCAAGAACTCGATCTGGCCATTCAACTTCGGCCTTTCCTGCTGCTATGTCGAGATGGCGACCAGCCTGACCAGCAAGTTCGACATCGCCCGCTTCGGCGCGGAGGTGATCCGTGGCTCGCCGCGCGAGGCCGATCTGATGGTGATCGCCGGGACGGTGTTCATCAAGATGGCGCCGATCATCCAGCGGCTCTACGAGCAGATGATGGAGCCGCGCTGGGTGATTTCGATGGGATCGTGCGCCAACTCGGGCGGGATGTACGACATTTACAGCGTGGTGCAGGGGATCGACAAGTTTCTGCCGGTGGATGTGTACGTGCCCGGCTGTCCTCCGCGGCCCGAGGCGTTCGAGGAAGGATTGCTCTTGTTGCAGCAGAAGGTGGGCCGTGAGCGCCGTCCGCTGACATGGGCCGCGGGCCCGCAGACGGTGGAACAGCCGCCCATGCAGGCGATGCGCGATCTCAAGCGCCCTGAGCGGCAACAGGTGACGGCATTACGCACGCCCGATCACGTGTAACGGTCATTGCGAGGGATGTCGGCACTCCCCTTCCCTGTCAAGGAGGGGGTCGGGGGGTAGGTGGGCGATACTCGGGACAGGATCACGGCATGGATGACCGCTCTGACAGCATTGAAAAACTCCAGCAGCGTTTCGGCGCAGCGACGATCACGACGCAGGAGACGTGCGACCGCATCCCGACGGCCTGGGTGAATGCCGACCGCGTCCGCGAGGCGCTGCGCTATCTCAAGCTGGAGATCGATAAGCCGTACCGGATGCTCTACGATCTGACTGCCATCGATGAGCGCGTGCGGGCGAACCGCCAGGGCCAGCCGGAAAGCGATTTCACGGTCGTCTATCAACTGCTGTCGTTCGAGCGCAACGCGTACATCCGCCTGAAGGTCCCGCTGAAGGGTGAAGCGCCGTCGATCAAGACGATCACCGATCTGTGGGCGAACGCGAACTGGTATGAGCGCGAGGTCTGGGATATGTTCGGGATCGGCTTCGAGGGCCACCCCAACCTGCGGCGCATCCTGATGCCGCCCACCTGGGTCGGGCATCCGCTGCGCAAGGATCATCCCGCCCGCGCCACCGAGATGGGCCCCTACCACCTGGATATGCAGCGGGAGCAGGTCGAGCAGGAAGCCCTCCAGTTCCGGCCCGAGGATTGGGGCCTGCGGCCGCGGGGCGGAAACGGCTCGGAGCCTGCCCACGACGATGAGTTCGTGTTCCTCAACGTCGGGCCGCAGCACCCCGGCACGCACGGCGTCCTCCGCATCATCCTGCAGCTCGACGGCGAGGTCATCCTGAACGCCGTTCCCGACATCGGCTACCACCATCGGGGCGCCGAAAAAATGGGCGAGCGCCAGTCGTGGCACACCTACATCCCCTACACCGACCGGGTGGACTACCTGGGCGGCGTGATGAACAACCTGCCCTACGTGCTGGCGGTCGAGCAATTGGCCGGCATCCAGGTGCCCGACCGGGCCCGGGTCATCCGCATCATGCTGGCCGAGCTTTTCCGCATCATCAGCCATCTGGTCTGGTACGGCACCTTTGCCCAGGACGTCGGGCAGCTTTCACCGGTGTTCTACATGTTCACCGACCGGGAACGGGCGCTGGAGATCGTCGAGGCCATCTGCGGCTTCCGTATGCACCCGTCCTGGTTCCGCATCGGCGGGGTGGCGGCCGACCTGCCGGACGGGTGGGACGAGTTGGTGCGCCGTTTCATTGAATATCTGCCCGCCCGGCTGCGCGAATACGACCGCATGGTGATGCACAACCGCATCTTCAAGGCGCGCACGCAGGGCATCGGGCAATACACCGTGGATGAGGCGATCGAGTGGGGCATCACCGGGCCGGGGCTGCGCGCGTGCGGGTTCGAGTGGGACTTCCGCAAGAAGCAGCCCTACGCCGGCTACGACCAGTTCGAGTTCGACATCCCCACCGCGCAGGCCGGCGACTGCTACGCTCGTGCCCAGGTGCGCGTCGAGGAAATGCGCCAGAGCCTCGGCATCATCCAGCAATGCCTGGACAACATGCCGGCCGGGCCGTATAAGTCCAGCCACCCCTTGACCACGCCGCCGCTGAAAGAGCGCACCATGCACGACATCGAGACGCTGATCGACCACTTCCTGGGGGTAAGCTGGGGACCGGTGATGCCGGTCGGTGAATCTTTTTTCGGCATCGAGGCGACCAAGGGCAGCAACGGCTACTACCTGATCAGCGACGGCGACACGATCTCGTATCGCACGCGCATCCGCACGCCGTCGTTCGCGGCCCTGCAGATGCTGCCACAGCTCGTGCGCGGGGCGATGATCCCCGATCTGCTGGCGACGCTGGGGAGCATCGACTTTGTCCTGGCGGACGTGGATCGGTAGATGAGAGTGGGAGAATCGTTCATGTTGACTGACGAGGAAAAGCAGGAGATCCAGGCCGAGTTCGCGCACTACCCGACCCGCCGCGCCGCGTGCATCGAGGCGCTCAAGGTCGTGCAGGCGCATCGCGGCTGGGTGTCAGACGAAAACCTGGCCGATGTGGCGGCGTACCTGGGCATGACGCCCGCCGAGCTCGACAGCGTGGCCAGCTTCTACAACCTGATCTTTCGCCGGCACGTGGGCAAACACGTGATCCTGATGTGCGACAGCATCTCGTGCTGGGTCATGGGCTACGAGCGGATTCGCCAGGAGTTGGCGGATCGACTGGGCATCGGGTTCGGCGAAACTACGCCGGACGACCGCTTCACGCTGCTGCCGATCGCGTGCCTCGGGACGTGCGATCACGCGCCCGCGCTGATGGTCGGTAACGACCTCTACCAGGACGTGCAGGCGTCGGGCCTGGACGACATTCTCGCCCGGTACCCGTGAGGGGGACCGGGCTGCGCGGAGCCAGGGCATGGAAAGACCGTTGACCGGGAACATCAAACCGGGAGAGGCGCCGCTCGATCTGCGGGGCTACCGGCAGGCGGGCGGCTATGAAGCCGCGGCCAGGGCGTTGCGGACGATGACGCCCCAGGAAGTGCAGGCTGCGGTGAAGGACTCGGGCCTGCGCGGCCGGGGCGGCGCGGGTTTCCCTACCGGCCAGAAGTGGAGCTTCGTGCCCATGGGCCCCGATGCGCCGCGGCCCAAGTATCTGATCGCCAACGCCGACGAGATGGAGCCGGGCACCTTCAAGGACCGCCTGTTGATGGAAGGCGACCCGCATCAACTCATCGAGGGGATGCTCATCGCCGCGTACGCGACCCAGGCGGACGCGGCGTACATCTTCCTGCGCTGGGCCTACAAGCTGGCGGCCGAGCGACTGAGCAAGGCCATCGCCGAGGCGTACGACGCAGGCTACCTCGGCCACGACATCCTGGGCACGGGATACCGCCTGGATCTGTACCTGCACACCAGCTCGGGGCGCTACATGTGCGGCGAGGAGACCGGCCTGCTGAACTCGCTGGAAGGCAAGCGGGCGACGCCACGCTCCAAGCCGCCGTTCCCGCAGGTCAGCGGCGCGTGGGGCCGCCCCACGGTGGTCAACAACGTCGAGACCCTCTGCAACGTGCCGCACATCGTCGCCAACGGCGCGGGTTGGTTCAAGGGACTCAGCAAGTCCGACGACGGCGGCACGAAGATCTACGGTGTCAGCGGCCACGTGAAGCTGCCAGGCGCCTGGGAACTGCCGATGGGCACCACCATCCGGGAGATCCTGGAGGAACGCGCCGGTGGGATGGCGCCCGGTTACGCGCTGCGTGGGATCATTCCTGGGGGCGCATCCACCGATTTTCTGGTCGAAAAGCACCTGGACGTGAAGATGGATTTCGCATCCGTGCAGGCGGCCGGCAGCCGGTTGGGCACCGGAACGATGATCATCCTGGATGACCGTACCTGTCCGGTGGGCATGGTGGCGAACCTGGAGCGGTTTTTCGCCCGCGAATCATGCGGCTGGTGCACCCCGTGCCGGGAGGGCCTGCCCTGGGCGGCCAAGCTCCTGGCCGCGCTCGAACGGGGCGAGGGCCGTCCGGGGGATCTGGATCGCCTGGAGGAACTGTGCCGGGGGCTGGCGCCCGGTCACACCTATTGCGCGCTGGCGCCGGGGGCGGTCGAGCCGCTGCAAAGCGCCTTGAAGTACTTCCGGGAGGATTTTGAGCGCCACATCAGCGAAAAACACTGCCCCTGGGAGGCGGTCAGCCGGGGGGGTATCAGGAATTAGAAATTAGGAATTAGGAATTAGGGATAGGAATGATCGAGCATGGCGACGATTCGTATCGACAACCGGACTTATGAGGTTCAGGAAGGCCAGAACGTCCTGCAGGCGGCGCTTTCCCTGGGCTGCAACCTGCCTTATTTCTGCTGGCACGCGGCGCTGGGCTCCGTGGGCGCGTGCCGGCAGTGCGCTGTCAAGCAGTTCCGCGACGAGAATGACACGGCCGGCCGCATCGTCATGGCGTGCATGACACCGGCCAGCAACGGCGCCATCATCTCGATCAGCGATCCTGAGGCGACGGCGTTCCGGGCCAGCGTGATCGAATGGCTCATGGAGAACCACCCGCATGATTGCCCCGTCTGCGACGAAGGGGGCGAGTGCCACCTCCAGGACATGACCGTGATGACCGGACACGTCTACCGCAGCTACCGCTTCCCCAAACGGACCTATCGCAACCAGGATCTCGGCCCGTTTGTCAACCACGAGATGAATCGCTGCATCCAGTGCTACCGCTGCGTGCGGTTTTATAACGACTACGCGGGCGGCCGGGATTTCGGCGTCTTCTCGGCGCACGATCACGTTTATTTCGGCCGGGAGCAGGACGGCGTGCTGGAAAGTGAATTCAGCGGCAACCTGGTGGAGGTCTGCCCGACCGGTGTCTTCACCGACAAGAGCTTGAAGCGCCACTACACGCGCAAGTGGGATCTGCAAACTGCGCCCTCGATTTGCGCGCAGTGCGGCCTGGGCTGCAATACCATCGGCGGTGAACGCTACGGCGAGCTGCGACGCATCCGCAACCGCTTCAACGGCGAGGTCAACGGCTATTTCCTGTGCGACCGCGGCCGCTACGGCTACGAGTTCGTGAACAGCGACCGGCGCATCCGCCAGCCGATCATGGCGGGCCGCGTCGCGGAGCCAGGCGGGGATCATTCCGACGGCCGTGGGAACGGCGCCGGGCTAACGGACAACAGCGACCTGCTGCGCAGCCTGGTCGAGCTCCTCGGCGACGGGAGCCGCGTGATCGGCATCGGATCGCCGCGCGCATCGCTGGAGGCCAACTTCGCGCTGCGGTCGCTGGTCGGGCCGGAGCGCTTCTACACCGGCATGTCGTCGCACGAGGCACGCGGCGTCGCCGCCATCATCGACGTGCTGACGCATGGCCCCGCCCCGGCCGCGTCGCTGGCCGACGTGCGGGCCGCGGACGCCGTCTTGGTGTTGGGTGAGGACGTGACTCACACCGCGCCCATGCTGGCTCTGGCGCTGCGCCAGTCGGCCCGCAACCAGCCGTTGAGACGAGCGGACGCGGCACGCATCCCCCGCTGGGATGACGGCGCCGTGCGCGAGCTCCTCCAGGGTGAGAATGGCCCGCTCTTCATCGCCAGCGTGGGACAGACCCGCCTCGATGACATCGCGGCGCAGACGTATCACGCGGCGCCCGATGACCTGGCGCGGCTGGGCTTCGCCGTGGCCAACGCGCTCGACCCGGCCGCGGCCCGGCCGGCCGACCTGGCGGATGACGCCGCCGGGCTGGCTGCAACCATCGCCCAGGCATTGCGGACGGCCGAGAAGCCCCTGATCGTCGCCGGGGCCGTTGGCGGGAGCGAGCGGATCGTGCAGGCCGCGGCCAACGTCGCCTGGGCATTGATCGCGGCGGGCCGGCCGGCGCGGGCCGGCTTCACCGTGCCCGAGGGCAACAGCCTGGGCGTGGGTCTGATGGCTGCGGGCGCCGATGACCTGGGCGCCGCGTTCGCCGCCGTGCGCGACGGCACGGCGGACACGGTCATCATCCTCGAAAACGATCTGTACCGCCGCGCGGATGCCGACCTGGTGGACGCCTTCCTGAGCACCGCACGGCACGTGATCGTGCTCGACACCCTGCGCACTCCTACGGTCGAGCGGGCCGAGATCGCCCTCCCCGCGGCCACCTTCGCCGAATCGACCGGGACGCTGGTGAACAACGAGGGCCGGGCGCAGCGCTTCTACCAGGTGATGATCCCAACGGGTGCGGCCCAGGCAAGCTGGCGTTGGCTGCGCGACCTGGCGGTGATGGCCGGCCGGCTGACACCCGGCACGTGGGAAAACATCGACGCGGTGTCGGCTGCGCTGGCCGACGCTCTGCCGATCTTCCGGCCGATCCTGGAGATCGCGCCGCCCGCGTCGTTCCGCCTCACGGGCCAGCGGATCGCCCGCCAGCCCGCGCGCTACAGCGGC
>Ga0172368_10003710_pt1 | contig 18292 bp, 17 predicted proteins | sample Lak11m_FD_114540 | JGI IMG/M metagenome (GOLD analysis project Ga0172368, IMG submission 114540) | Freshwater microbial communities from Kabuno Bay, South-Kivu, Congo - kab_022012_11m | ecosystem: Environmental > Aquatic > Freshwater > Lake | place: Democratic Republic of the Congo: South-Kivu...
GACACTGCGGCTGGCGTGCGTGACGGGGCTGGTGGCAGGCGATTGGCCGCTGGCCTGGCGCTTTGTGGCGGAGCAGGAGGACGACTATAGCGGAACTGCTGCCTGGGCAGCGGGCACCGAAGCGCTGAGACTGCTGCAAAGCCTATGCGAGTGGTCGACCGACAGGCGGGAGACGTTGAATCGGCTGGTGGCGCTCGGTTCCGGCATTGTGGACTTACTGCTGCTCGGCATGGCGACGCCGCACCGCAATACCCGTTGGGAACTGCTGCGCGCGCTGAGCCTGCTGGGAGACGAGCGGGCGCTGGACATATATATTGAAGCGCTGGGCAGCAAATATCGCGACAGCGCGCGCTGGGCGACCCGCGGTCTACTGGCGCTGGGGGTGGACGCGGTGCCCGCGCTCATCGAGGCGGCGGCCAGCGACGACGCGCGTGTGCGCCGCTACGCCGTGCGCTGCCTGGGCCACCTGGCCGATCCGCGCGGGCGCGCTGCGATCCTCAACGCGCTGGACGATGCGGATGAAACCGTCTGCCGGCAAGGAGTGATTGCCTTGCGCCATATGATGCGGGAAGGCGATATTGCACCTCTGCGACATGTTATGCATACGCGCGACTGGCAAAGCAGGCGTGAGGCGATGGCTACGCTGCTGGCGCTCGGTGAGGCAGGCTGCCGCGCCGTCACCGAACTGGCACTAGATGATCATGAGCCGGTGGCCGCAGGGTGGTTGTGGCGAAATGGCGACATACGCGGGAAGGCGATCTTACTGGAGGCGTTCAAGGTCGAAGACGACATCCGCCGCGTGGTCGCGCTGGAGCTGGCGAACAGCCCGGCGGATGCCGACGTGATCGACATCCTGGCGCAATCCCTGCCCAGGTTGCAATGGGACGCGCAGGCGCAGGTGGCGCAGGCGCTGGCGGATCAACGTGACCCAAAAGGTTTTGACGCCTTGCTGGCGCTGACCAGGGATACGCATTTCTTCGCGCGCCGGAGTGCCGTGGATGCGCTGGGCCGCTGTGGAGACCCGCGCGCGGTTGATGCGCTGATGCGGCGGTTGAATGATGAAAACACTAAAGTGCGCCAGCACTCCGGTGACGCGCTGGCCGCTATCGGTGAGCCAGCGCGGGCGCCGCTGCAGGCGGCACTGATCGGCACGGTACCGAGCGCCTTCCAGGCCAATGCGCAGACCACCCTCAACACGCTGGAGGTGATTCGGCAGGCAACGGACGGTGCACCGATCGACATGGGACTGCTCTCCCGCAGTTGGGGGTCGGTCATCTCGCGCATCGCAGCCATCCTGTGCAAACGGCAGGCGGTGGACGAATATCGCCGCCTGGCTGAGCACCTGGGGCACGATAAATCCAGCATTCGCTGGTTCGCCCGTTTGCTGCTGCTGGAAATCGGCGAAGACGCCCGCCCCGAGCTAGAAACATTCGTCACGCATTCGACAAATGTAAAGGCCCGGCTGGAGGCTGAATCTATACTGCAGGAGCTTGACCGCCGGCAAGTAGAGGAGGAAAATGAGTAAAGACAGGAGGCGCCGGCATGACCGATAAAGCCGCCTGGCCGCGCCAGCACTGGGCGTAAGCGTTGTTACAACCCGAAGAGGAGTTTACCATGTCTACTGCTCCAACCCTCGCCGTCTGCGGCATCGACTGCACCGCCTGCGACATCTATCGCGCGGTGCAGAGTCCGGAAGCCGCCGAAAAGCTGGCCGCCTCCTGGCGTGCCGGCGGCAATACGCAGGTGACTGCCGACTGGTTCAAGTGCAAAGGTTGCTTCAGCGACCGCACGGACTGCTGGTGCGACGATTGCAAGATCTATGTCTGCTCTGCCGGGAAAGGCCTCGAAAACTGCAGCCAGTGCGCCGACTTCCCGTGCGACACTTACCAGGCCTGGATCGGCCCCTACACGCATCACCGAAAAGCCCTCGAACGGCTGCAGGCTTTGCGCGACAAGACAGAAAGCCTGCCATGAATCGTCACGAGATCATTGACTTTATCGATCGCCTGCTCGTAGCGCAAGCCACTGTTTCGCGTGAAGTGATAGAGCGCGTGCGGTTTGAGGACTTGCCGAAGGAGACCGGCGATGGTTTCACTGTGACGGATGTGCTGCAGATGTGGGTGCACGAGCTGCGCTCGCATCACCGCGACTTGATCCTGGCGCGCGGCAGGCTGATTAACGACAATCCACATTTCCACATCCCCCACTTCGTGCGGCAGGCGAACGAGGAGTTCGGGAAATTCATCGGCGAGCTGTCCGCGCTCTCCGACGAGGATCTGGACCGTAAAATCGAGCCTGATGGGCGAACCATCCGCGAGATTGTCGAGCATGTGCTGGCATCGCTCGATGGGTATTTTGTTCAACAACTTGAAAGAGCAGTCTCTGATGATTGATCTCACAACCTGGTTGTTAAGGCAGACTGGCGAAACCGCCATACGCGCCCGCCGAGCTCTGGAGATAGAGCGTGACGGCGACACGCAATACGTACGTGAGATGATTGATAATATAGCAGTATTGCAACAACCTGACGGCAGTTTCGACTTCAGTCCGATGCAAACTGCCGGGGTAGTTAACCTTTCTGTTGATCTGCTGAGTGCTGGGGCAAGACACCCCCTGTTTCCACGTGCAGCTTCCTATTTCTTTAACGTGCTCATGCGCCAACCAGGATATGCCGGCGCGGTCGCAGTTTCGCCGGGCAGCCAACGAGAGGCCTGCGACTTGTGCGGCTTTTTCGGACCTTATGACACCCGGAACCTGCCTGAAACGCTGGCATACGGTGCACAGGAGATGAACGAATATCGCGTTTATGAGCCGTTGCTCGGACCAAAATCGCCGGTGCGAAGCGAGCGGCGCTCGAGTCTGGACCGGGCAGGTCCCAGCTCCTGTTACGCCTGGGGGCTGATTCCACTGTGTTATATCATCGAGGCACTGTGCCGCGCCGGATATGCGGAGGATGCGCGCCTGGCGCCCGCGCTGAATGTGCTGCTCGGTGTGCAGCGGCAGAGCGGCGGCTGGTGCCGCAACCTGGGCGGGCACCCGAGCTGCACGCTGCATGCGCTGCGCGCGCTCGGCGCCCACCCGAAATTACGCGAGAGTATCTATGCGGAAAAGGCGCTTGCATTTTTCCGGTCGTCGTGGTCGAGAGTAAATCTTTTCGCCGCATTACGCGCCGTGGCCGCGTTTGATTTGCCTATTGCCAAAGAAACCATCCACGAAATACTGGCAATCCTTCTACCTCGCCAGCACAGCGATGGCACCTTCGGCGCCCCGTGTCGCATTGAACGTGTAACAGCAGTGTTAGCGGCATGTAAAGTAGTGAACGATATCCCTCTATGAAGTGCCATCCAACCTTCCGCGCATGCTCAATACCCAGACGGCAATTGCCAGTAACTGAATTGCGCCGGCCAGGTAGATCGCCGGTAAATGACAGGTTTTCGCGATGAAGCCCAAAATCACCGGCACAACGATGTAAAAGCCGCCGAGGATGAAGTTGATGGCGGAGGTGACGGTGGCGCGGCTGGCGCCGGTGATGCCGTGCTGGATGCGGCTCTCCGCCAGGATGCTCAACGGCGTTACCACTGCATACGCGAGCAGGATCAGGCCGATGCCGGTGATGCTGGGAACCCGCCAGACGAAGACGAGGCATACGGCGCTGATGAGCGGCAGGCCAGCCAGCACGACCGCCTTCCCTTTCAGATGGTGCGCCAGTCGCGACCCCAGCGCGGAAGCGAGCATCCCGATGCACATTACCGCGCCGAACGCCGCCAGCGGAAGATGTACCAATTGGTAGTAAAGCTGGTCGAATTCTTCCAACTCGCCGACGATGGAGATACCGAGCAGGTAGATACAGAGATACCTTAGCAAGCGACTGTCGTATAGCTCGTGTGTGGCCAGACGGATGTGCTGCAGGTAATGAATCTCCCGCGCCGGCTCGGTTTTCGGCATGTCATGGAACTTGAGCGCGCATAGTGCGGTGAATAGCAGCGGGATGACCGACAGAAGAATCGCCCATTCGATGTGGTAACTCGCCAGCACGCCGCCCAGGATACCACCGGCGGCCTGCGCCAGGTATTTCCAGCTCATACCCCGACCCAGCACGCGCTCGTAATCCTGCCGCCGGCTATGATGCGCCAGCGTATCATACAGCAGCGCCTCCTGGGTGCCCGACACCAGCGCGCTGCCCAGCGACCAGAGCAGAAAACCCAGCGCATACAGGGCGAAATGGCCGTCCGCCAGAAACCAGACAACGAAACACAGCGCTTTGATGAGCGGGGCGATGACCAGCATCGTCCGCCGGCTCCAGCAGTCCGCCAGCGCGCCGGTGGGAATCTCCAGCAGAATGCTGGTCAGCGACCACCAGGAGAGCAGCAAGGCGATCTGCACCACCGACAGCCCGCGCAGGCTGAAGAAGATGGTGCAGACGGCATAGGCGAAACACAGGTCGTAACCGGCGTACCACAGGTAAAAATACCGGAGAAACCGGCGATACGCCGCCTCTATCGGTAATGTGGATGATTCGTTTAAGCTCGACAATTTGTCCTCCCTTCAGTTCACATGATTCGTTATGCATACAACCACTGAAGGAAGGGAGGAGGGGCGCGCGCTCCGGGGAGCACCAAGCAGGCGCACCCGCATAACACCATCCGAACCAGGATGGTGTTATGCGGGCGCGTATGACAGATGAATCACAGTCAGCCCATAACGGCTAAATCCTAACACCGGGGGGTTGGTATGTCAATCGATCTCGGCAGGTAAGCATTCAGGGAGTGCGTATTATACTCCTGACCCGGCGACGCCGGAACCAAATGGAGACGAAACCACAGAGTAGCTGCGCCGTAACCAAACAACGAAATCTGCGCCTGGTGGCGAGAAATCGTGGGTGAGTAATACAGAGACACGGAGACACCGCAGATATGATGAATGCCTTCCGATGTGTCAAAATGTGTCAAAAAACAGCCTTTTTCTCGACACGCTGTTGAGTATTTCAGCGAGTATGAATAAGTGGCGGAGGCGGTAACTCATATAAACCGACCCATGCCTTTTTGGGCTTCCCTGACTCCACGGCGATGGGATTGTAGCGGCTCGCGATCTATATTGGTGTCATCCATCTCATAATCGTCAGCCAGGTATTCTTCTCGTATCAAGCGATAACAAACGGCATTACCATTATCAGCCCGGCGGCGCAACTCCAGTTTTTCAGCGACTCGAATCGAACGTTGATTGTCCTTATTGATGACGGCGATGATTTCTTCCAGTCTCAAGTCACAGAAACCGTGATGGAGCATGGCAGCCGCCGCTTCAGTGGCATATCCATATCCCCAGAAGGCACGGATGACGTTATACGTCACTTCCGCTGCGGTATCAGCTATTCCTACGGAGCGCTGAAGGCCGCACCACCCGACGATAATGCCATCGTCTTTCCGCGCCATCATGCGCTCGCCCAGCGGGCGCAGTGCCGGGAAGCGTTCTACCAGGTTGTAGCGCATATCTTCTTCGCATTGCGCATATGACTGGACGCCGCAGGTGCTGTAGCGCATCGCCTCCGGATCGCCGAACACGGCGTGAAGGTGCGCCACGTCATCCCGGGTAAAGGGACGAAGCCAGAGCCGCTCCGTTTCATAGATCGTCTCGGTATCTATCAGGAGTCTCCTCCAATAAGCGTACTCTCATTACGTAATTTCGCCAAGTAAACAGCTCAGTTGCCGGTAGAGTTCATCGCGATTATCACGGCGATAGGCGGGAGTATCGGTCAACGTCGGATCCAGCGGTCCGGTCAGCGTCCGGTCGTGCCACCAGGGAAGACACATCAGCAGCCACACCAGCCAGAGCAGACGTGTCTCCGCAAGGAATTCTTTTAATGATGCGCATTGGCCGCCCCAGCCGCGTCCGTTTGACAATCCTCTATTTCGTGGTACCATACATTCGGTTGGCCGCGACAAAACCATAACCTTTTGCAGGGCAAGCCATCCAACCCATGAGGCGCCTGCTTATCCCTGACCGTTCAGTCGGTGAGGTGTAAGCAGGCGCCTGCTGTTTTGGTGAAAGGAGCGTGACATGGCAATCATCGAAGTAAAAGAGTCCGGCATCAAGGGCAAAGGCGTCTTTTCCACCTGCGCTATCTCCCGTGGGCAGGTGATCCTTGCCATTGACGATTCGGTAGTCGTCACCAAGGATGATCCGGTTCTCGGCAAATGCATTGGCGCTGAACCGGATCATTGCGATTACCTGCCGGACGGCACGGTGGTGTTGATGCAGGAACCGGAGTGTTATATCAACCATTCCTGCGATCCCAATGTTTACATCTACTCGGTCGGCAAGCAGCGCTTCGTGCTGGCAATGTGCGACATCATTGCTGATGACGAGCTTGCCTTCGACTACGCGATCAATATTGTGAATGGCGACTGGCTTGATTGCCGATGTGGCGCGTTCAATTGTCGTGGGCGGCACAAGCCGGACTTTTTCCTGCTGCCAACAGTGAGACAGCTTGAATATCTGCCGTACCTTGATGCGGAGTTTGTGCGGATACATGCGAAAAGAATGCTTGTTCTATTGCATGAACTGGCAGGCACAGTGTGTTATTGCCAGTTGAGCTGGTCGCAGAACTGACAATTTTCACGCTTCCGCCATCTCATCCGCCAATATCTCCGTCTCCAATACCGGCGAACGGTGGCCCACGACGGGGCGTTTCCAGTAGCCGGACAGGTAGAAGGCCATGCTCACCAGCATGGAGGCGATGAAGCTGGCGGCGATGGCGTACCAGACGCCGTTGACGCTGTGGAGCAGGTGCGTGAGCAGATAAGCGAAGGGCACGCGCACCACCCACAGGCTGACCAGCGAGATGATGGTAGTCACCAGCGTATGCCCGGAGCCGTTGATGACGCCGTTGCAGGAGAAGGTGAGCGCGAAGAAGATATAACAACTGCCGACGATGCGCAGGTAGTTCACGCCCATGTTGATGACCGCCGGCTCGCGGGCGAACAACTGGATGATGAAGTGCGGGATGAGCAGTGCCAGCAGGGACGCAACGATGGTGAAGCCTCCGCTGAGTACCACCCCCCAGCCGAAGATCTCGCGGATGCGGTGCATCTTCCCCGCCCCGATGTTTTGCCCGGCCAGCGTCGAGATAGCCATGCTGAAGGTCATCGCCGGCATAAAAGCCAACTGGTCGATGCGCGAGGCGGCGCCGAAAGCCGCGGTGGCGGTTTCGCCGTATGAGTTGACCAGACCGATGACGAACAGCATTCCGAGTGACACCAGCGATTGCTGCGCGGCGGCCGGCACACCGATGCGGATGGTGGTCCAGGTCGTCGCCCAATCCACGCGCAGATGCCCCCACGACGGCGTGACCGGGGATTTGCGCCACTGCATGTAGGCTATCAAGGCTGCCACTGCCGCCAACTGGGTGCCCATCGACGCCCACGCGGTGCCGTTCAACCCCAGCCGCGGGAAGCCCAGCCACCCAAACATCAGCAGCGGATCGAAGATGGCGGTAAGGATGACGGAGCCCATTACGAAATATAGTGGCGTGGAAGAATCGCCGATGCCCTGCAGCGTGCTGCGCGTGAGGAACAGCCCGAAGCCGAACGGCAGCGAGAGCAGCATAATGCGCAGGTAGCCAACGGCCAGCGGATACACGTCCGGTGTCGTGCCGAGGAGGCGAATGATCTGTGGCGCCAGCAACTCGCCGACGATAGTAATCAGCAGGCTCACCACGCCGACGAGCACGGTGGAGCTGTCCACCACACGCTTGACTTCCGCCATGTTGCGCGCGCCGAAGTGCTGAGCGACCAGGATATTGGTGGCCATGGTCAGCCCGGCGCCGATGGGCAGCAGCGCAAACAGCACCGGGATGCTGATGGAAACCGCCGCCAGTGCCGCAGTGCCGAGGTAGCGCCCTACCCAGAATACGTTGACGAAGCTGTAGGCCGTCTGCAGCAACGTGCCGGCCAGCATGGGCAAGGCGAAGGCGATCAGGTGCCGGGGAATGCTCCCGGTCGTCATGTCGCGTCCTTGCCGACCGTCGATTTTTTCAGCGGATGAAGTCATTACACTCCCACGCGCGACACAGCCTTGCCGGCGAACAGGCATAGCCTGTCTGTCGGCAAGGCTGCATCATCTGCACCGGCGCGAAGCACTATTTTACGTTACTGCCGTTCAATGGGCAATACACTTCGGTTCGCGATTTACTTCGCCGTCGCTTCCAGTGTTTTAAAGAACTCATCCCAGCGCGCCGCGGCGCGAGGGCCGCCCATGCCGCCCGATTGCGGATTGAACGGGTTGAAGTCCTTCATGGCTGCCGGATCGAACGGCGGGCGATTGCCGCCCGACCGGCCTTGAGCACCAGGCCCGCCGGGGCCACCGCTGCCAGGTCCGCCCTGAGCACCGCCACCCGGTCCACCCTGGCCACCACCGCCAGGTCCGCCAAAGCCGCCGCCGGATCCACCCGGACCGCCGGTCCCGCCACCGCGATTACCTCCGCCCCCTCGACGCGCGGACAGCGTACCGACCTCGGTGCGCTGGTCCATGGTGAGTATCGGCTGCAGGGCGCGGATCGTCTCCTTTGCCTGATCCTGGGTCAACTTCGGCTGCGCGCGCAACGGCTGCAGGATGCCTAATATCTGCTTTGCCTGCGCCGCGGTCAGCTTATTTTTTCCATCCCGTTCCATCCGATCGATGCCGCCGACCAGTCCGGTTAACTGGAAGGTATATTTGTGCTCCTCCCGGAACTGGGTCATCTGCTCCCGAAACGCACTGGGGTTGCCCCCGCCCGCGCCGGCAGCCGGAGCAGTTTGCCCGGTTTGCCCGGTTGGCGGCGTCACGGTCTGCTGCCCCTTTTTGCCGGTCAGGATCCAGACGCCCACTCCAACCACGACCACAATAATGATCCCGAATATCACCGAACGATTCATCGAAAAGCCTCCCTTTTCTGCCAGTTTCACTTATCACTACTCATAACGCAGCGCGTCGATCGGGTTCAACCGCGACGCCTGGCGCGCGGGGTAATAACCGAAAAAGATGCCGACGAAGGCGGCGAAACCGAAGGACATCAACACCGACGAGAGCGAGACGGCAACGGACGCGTTGGGCAGGCGTGATAATCCCCATGCGCCGAGAAACCCGAACAGGATACCCACCGCGCCACCGAGCAGGGAGAGCACCAGCGCCTCCACCAGGAACTGCAACTGGATATCTCGCCGCCGCGCGCCCAGCGCCATGCGGATGCCGATCTCTCGCGTGCGCTCGGTGACCGACACCAGCATGATGTTCATGATGCCGATGCCGCCCACCAGCAACGATACGCTGGCGATGCCGCCCAACAACAGGGTGAACATAGACGAAAACTGGTTGGCCATCTGCATGATATCCGCCTGATTGCGCACCATGAAATCCTGGTCCGAGCCCGCGACGATATTATGACGTTTCCGCAGCAAGTCGGAGATCTCGTTGCTCGCCTGGTCCATCACCTTCATCGATTTGGCCTGGGCGGTGATCATGCGGATATTCTGCACGCCGAACACGCGCTTCATCGCGGTGGTCACCGGGATCATGATCTGGTCGTCCGGATCCTGGAAACCCTGCGAGCCTTTCGACACCAGCAGGCCGATAATCTGGAACTGGATGCCGCGGATACGGATCGTCTTGCCGACCGGCGACGAGTCGCCGAACAGTGTCGTCGCCGTGGTCGGCCCGATGACCGCCACGCGTTTCAGCGATTTCACCTCCGCGTCGGTGAAAAAGCGCCCGTCCTGCATCTGGTAATTGCTGATGCTGATATATGACGGCGTGGTGCCGGTGATGGAGGTATTGGTATTCTGGTTCTTATATTTCACCTGCGCATTGCCGCCCACCTGCGGCGCCACCGCGTCCACGGATGGGCAATCTTTCTCCACCGCGGTCACATCGTCCAGCGTTAGCACCTGTGTGCTGCCGAATCCCCCGCGCACCCCGCCGCGTTCGGAGCGTCCGGGCATGACCATCAGCACATTGGTGCCCATTGACTGAATGCGGCTCATCATGTTTTTACTCGCCCCCTGGGCCAGCGCCAGCATGGTGATGACCGCGCCCACGCCGATGATGATGCCAAGCATGGTAAGCGCCGCGCGCATTTTATTAGCGGCGATTCCCTCCAGCGCCACCATGATGCTTTCCCCGATATTCATTCGTCATCCTCCGGCGGCAGTTCCGCCAGCATCTGTCGCGCGTCGAGCGGCCGCTTCACCGGCTCGTCCACCACCACGTGCCCATCTTTGAAGCGGATGATGCGGCGCGCGTGCTCGGCGATCGACTCTTCGTGGGTGACCATGACGATGGTCTTCCCTTCGCGATGCAACTCCTGTATGATGACCATGATCTCTTCGCTGGTGCGTGTATCCAGGTTGCCGGTCGGCTCGTCGCCCAGGATAATCCGCGGATCGTTCACCAGGGCGCGCGCGATAGCCACGCGCTGCTGCTGCCCGCCGGACAGCTCGTTCGGCTTATGCTGCTCCCGGTCGGCCAATCCCACGCGCTCCAGCGCGGCGCGCGCCCGCGCTTCCATATCGGCGCCGGAGGCTTCCGGGTTATACATCAACGGCAGCATCACCTGGCGAAACGCGGGCCGGCGCGGGATCAGGTTGAAGGTCTGGAAGACGAAGCCGATCTTGCGGTTGCGCACCGCCGCCAGTTCATCGTCGCTCATTCCAGCCACTTCCTGCCCGTCCAGCACATAGGATCCTTCCGACGGCAAATCCAGGCAGCCGACGATATTCATGAAGGTCGATTTGCCGGAACCGGAGGGACCCATGATAGCCACGAACTCTCCCTCGTCGATATTCAGCGTCACACCTTTGAGCGCCCGGACGGCAATGTCTCCTGTCTGATACACTTTGTGCAGGTTCTCCACGTGAATCATACTCTAATCCTGACCCGGCCTAGCCGGAACCTTTCAACGGTTAGCCCCCAAACGGGCCCATGCCCCGCCGCCGCGCGCCGCCCTGGCCGCCGGTCTGGGAATTGCCGGTCTGCGGCTGAATGACTTGCGTCACAATCGTTTCGCCTTCCGTCAACCCGCTGCGGATTTCGGTATAATCGTTATCCGACAATCCCACCTCTACTTTGCGGACAACCTGCGCGCCGCGGTCGACCACGGTTACGGTTGACCCGTTTTCGCCGTCCTTGACCGCGGAATTGGGCACGCGCAGCACATCCGTTCGTTTGGCGGTGATGAAATCGCAGGTGGCGTTCATCCCCGGCTTCAGCCGCAGGTCCGGCGCTTCGATCTCCACGGTCACCGGCACGGTGGTAACATTCTGATCCGTCACCGTCTGCGGCGAAATTTTAGTGACGTGCCCGGAGAACAGCTCATCCGGATACGCGTCGAGAGTGATGTCGACGTCCTGATTGAGCAAAATTTGCGCGATGTCCGTCTCATCGACGTTCACCAGCACAAACATGCGGCTCACGTCGGCCAGGTCGACCAGCGAGATGCCGGCGCCCGACCCACCCCCGACGGAGGAGCGGCCCGCGGTGACGATCGAGCCGGGATCGACATATTTTGCCACCACGATGCCGTCGCGCGGGGCGGTGATCGTAGTGTAGCTCAACTGAGTACGGGCATTGGCCACCGTCGCCTGCGAGCGTGTCACCTGTGACTGCGCCTGCGTAATGTCTTTCGCCCGCATGTCGATCTGGTAGGCATTGGCGTGGGCAGTATCAAGCGAGGACTGCGCCTGTTTGAGTGCCGAACGGGCGGCTGCCACGTCATCCTGCTTCAGCGCATCCTGTCCCTGGTTTGCTTGCGCTGATCTCAGGGCGGCTTCCGCCTGCTTCACGGAGGCGCGAGCGGCGACCACATCCTCCACCTTCAACGTGTCCTGCGCGCTGTTCGCGTTCGCGTTGTCCAGCGAAGCCTGCGCCTGATCGACCTTCGCCTGCGCGGCCTCCAGCGTCTGCTCCGCGTCGTCCTTGGTGGTATCCAGCTTGTTTTTCGCGGTGTCGAGCTGGGCTTTCGCCACCTGGAAGCTCTGCTGCGCCGAATCCACCTGTCCTTTAGCCACAAAACCCTTGGCGAGTAACTGCTGCTGCCGTTCCAGGTTTTTGCTGGCATAATCGTAGTTTGCCTTCGCCTGGTCGTAGGACGCCTGTGCACCGGCGATCATCTGCGGCACTGTGGCGGATTTTGTCTGTTGAAACGACGCCTGTGCGGCCGTCATGCTGCTCTTCGCCTGCGCGATGGAGGTTTTGGTCAGCAGCGGCTGCAGTTTCGACTGCTGTTCCGCCTGTTCCAGGCGGGCCTGGGCGGACATCAGTCCCTGCTGCGCTTGCTCGATGGCGGTGGAACTGGTGGTGGTCTGCAGTGTCGCGGTCTTTTCCGCTTGCGACAGTCGCAGTTTCGCGGTCTCCACCCCCTGCACGGCCGAGGCGACCTGCGCGGCCGTCAACTGGCGCTGCATGGCCAGGTTCTCGCGTGACTGCGCCACCTTCGCAAGAGATCCCTCCAGGTCCGCCTGCGATTGATCGAGATTGGTCTGCGAATCGGACGGATCGATACGGGCGATGACCTGGCCGGCCTTCACCCGGTCGCCTTCATCGACTCCCAGGTAGACCACCGAGCCGCCCACATTAGACTTCACCTGCACCGTGGTCAGCGGTTGCAGCGTGCCGGTGGCGGAGACGGTGGTGGTGACAGTGCCCCGGTCCACCTTGCCGGTCTTCACGGTCGGTTCATTCCCCTGATCGCGCCGAAGACGCAGCACAACCACGCCGGCGATGACCACCACGATAATTAACGCGAACATCCAGACGCGCCGGTTGTTATTTTTGCGCATACCAATCTCCTTGCTTTCCCATGGCGTAGTCGAGTTGCGCCAGCGCCGTGTAATAATCGTAGCGGGCCTGCACCGCGTTGCTGCTGGCTGTGGTGAGCGTGACCTGCGCATTGAGCAGATCCAGCGTGATGGCAAGACCTTGCCGATAACGCTCCTGCTGCGCATCCAGGTTGCGCTGCGCAGCCTGTACGCTGATTGCACTGGCGCCCACCCGATCGCGGGCATTGGTCAGATTCAGATAGGCGGTTTGCACCTGCGCCGCGATATCCTTGTCGAGTTGGGCTGCGCGGATCTGGGCGCTGGTCAGGTTGGCGCGCGACTCATTATAGACGGCGCGGTTGTTACCGCCATCGAACAGGTCATACGCCAGTCCGGCGCTGATGGATACCGTGCGGTCGCTCTGCCCGGTAAAGTTCTGATCGAGCTGCCCGGTGACGACCGGGCGGGGATTCATCTCGATTTTCGCCGTTTTCACCGACGACTGCGCGGAATCCACCCCCGCCTTTACCTGGCGCACGTCCGGACGCAGCGTCTTTGCCTGCGCCAGGCAGTCCTCCAGCGTCGGCACCGCCAGGTCCATTGCCACATTCATATCCGCAATGGGGAATTCCGCCTGCGGCGGCAGTCCCATGGCTTGTTGCAAGCTGATGGCCGAGGTGCGTACGGCGTTTTTTGCCGTCAGATCGTCTACCTGCGCGTTCGCGAGCTGCGCTTCGATAGGGATCACGTCCACCTCGGCCGCGTCTCCCACCTGCACTCGCGTCTTCACCAGGTCCAACTGTCCCTGGATGTATGTCAACTGCGAGTCGGCGACATCGGCTAGCCGGTGGGCGCGCAGCAGGCCCAGGTAGGACTGCATAACGTCGAATACCACCGTCTGCCGGGTGCGATCCAACCCGGCGGCGTTCTGCATGACGCCGCTCTTCGCCTGACTGACCCGCGCTTCCCGCAGCCCGCCGTCATACAGATTCTGCGAAATGGTCAGCCCGCCGCTCGTCCGATCGCGGGAGCCGGGTATGCCCGACTGCAGCACCTGCGATGTGCTCTGCACGGCTATCTGTGGGTAGTAATCACTTTTCGCCTGTATCTGGCGCGCATCGGCGGCATTAAGGGACTGTGCCCCTTGCAGCACGTCACTCTGCTGCTTCATCGCAATGTCGAGACACTGTTGCAGCGTCAGCGGGGTTGTCGAATCCTGTGCCAGCACGGGCAGCATACCGCAGAGCCCAAGAAGGGCAAGCAGCGAAAAACATTTCATCAGCATTGGCATTCTCCGTAATACGATCGATGATCCGGATGCACGCCGGTCATCATGCCGGCGCATGCGCTTCCGATCAGTATGACAGTTCTCCCCTTGTCTTCCAATCCCCTGGTCGATCGACGGTTGCCGCGGAGATACCGGCTGGAAGCTATCCGCACGCAGCCATTGAAGACGGTAGAAACCGAAAGCTGGGACACATCAGACGATGGCAGCATATTGCGGTTTCGTATTATCGCCATGTACCAGCACGATCTGACTCCTCTTCTGTATCATAACAGGGAGTTCTGAAAAAATAATGAAAGGTCGGTTACCCGCTCATCTGGGTGCCACAGCATGGCAGCTCCATAATCTGCCCCTGAACCGATATTACCCAATGAAGATCACAGTAATATGTGATTTGGATGGCGATTGCATCATCCGAGTAGCAAGTAAAAGCGACCGAGGGGGGAAATGGCTGTCAGAACGTGGCGCGAAGTGAGGAGAAACAGCGGCGTTCATCCCGGTCGGAAACCAACGCCGATCAGACGAAATGAAGCACACCGCACGTCGGTGGCCGCGCGGGTGCTTCGCATCCCAAGGCAGGCAAGCCTGCTAGACCTGTGTTTGATCCCAGTCGGCTTTGCTCACGAATTTCGTCAGCATGCGCCCATCGGGAGTTTTGCCGCGCAAGGCATATCGCTTGCGCCCTTCTTCACCGTAGACAACCTTATCGGTGACATCGGCTTCGACTTTCTTGCGCTCTTTCACATCGTAGAACGTCGTCTTCACGTGTGCACCTCCGTCTTTTGCATATCTGCCTCACGCCGGGCAGGCGTTTCCATCCTACGGGATATTTGATTGCCTGCGTGTGTGATTCTCCCCACGAATACTACCGGGAATCGCACCATCCACGAGCACGATTGTGCAATCATCGTACAATGGCTGATTTTCTTCCCCTGCAATCAGCTTCCGCGCCGCTGCATCCGCGCCGTGCCGTGGTGAATTGCACCGCGATGCGTGAACACAGTGACAAATACTGTCGGATGATCTATTCGATGGCAGGTAAGATGAATATGGAGGAAATCCCATATGATGCTGTATGTCCTGGTAGCCCTCCTGATGGTGGCGCTGATCACGGCATTTATAATCAGGGCAACCTGGGCAGTCAGTCTGCCGGGCCTGCTGCTGCTGGTGCTGATCTTCTGGCTCCTCTTCGGCACCTGAATCTTTTCAATCTTTTATCAAGCGAGTTCTGTTCCGTATCCCAGCCGTTCCAGCGCCCACGCGGCGTGGTCGCGTATCAGCGGTTCGGGATCTTGCAGGGCGTGCAGCAACGCGGGGAGGTGGGCCGGGTCGCCGAGATTGCCCAAAGCGATGCAGGTGTTGCGCAGCACGCCCCGGCGCTTAGCGCGCTGAAACGGCGTGCCGCGGAAACGCCGGGTGTATTCCTCCGCCGGCAGCAGCAGTAAGGCAGATAGATCGGGCGCGAGCAAATCCACCGCCGGCGCAAGCGGAGAGTCGGCCACCTCACACGCGCGGTTATGCGGGCAGGCGTCCTGGCAGGCGTCGCAGCCGAACAACCGCGTTCCCAGCAGCGGGCGCTCTGCGTCAGGAATTGGCCCTTTGTGCTCGATAGTCAGGTAGGACAGGCAGCGGCGCGCATTGACTACGCCGGGGGCAACCAGTGCCCCGGTCGGGCAGGCGTCGAGGCAGCGCCGGCACGTCCCGCAACCGCCGGCAATCGGCGCCGTCGGTTCCAGCGCCAGCGTGGTGAGAATCTCGCCGAGGACGAAGCGCGAGCCCATCGCCGGGTGAATCAGGCAACTGTGCTTGCCCACCCACCCCACTCCCGCGCGGCGGGCTAGCTCGCGCTCCGGCAGTGGCCCACCATCCGTGAACACGCGCCCCTCCGCGCCCGGGTGCTCCCGCTGCAGTTCATCCCACAGGATTGTCAGCCGTTCGCGCATGACATGGTGGTAATCCGCTCCGCGCGCGTATTTCGCCACCGCGCCGATCGCGGACTCCCCCTCCCGTGGTCCGGGATACGGCAGCGCGGCGCAGATCACGGCGCGGGCGCCCGGCAGCACGGCCCGTAAATCCGCGCGCAGCGGCAAATGCCGTTCGAGGTAATGCATCTCCGCGCCATATCCGGCGTCCAACCAGGCGCGAAACGGCGCGGGATCCATGGGCTCCACCGCGACGATACCCGCCGCGCCGAAACCCAACTCCCGCGCCCGTTCGACAATTCGCGTAGTTTCCAGAGATCCGCTCACTATGTCATTATACGCTGAAGGTAGCACATCACGAAACCACGAAAAGCGAACTCCGATGTATTTCCCTGCCTGATGGGCTTTACATACTCCCGCTCCTCGGGACATTCCACAACGCCACACCGACGACAGCGGCAATAATGCTGATAATGATCGAAAGAACAATGGCTATCACCGCCCAGAGCAGCGCTGCTTTGTAGAAATTCGACTTAGTGGTGGATCCGTCGTTGCCGAATGCCCAGACCAGCGCCATAATGAGACCGACCACGGGGATCGCGCTGACCAGGATCATCCAGAACCACTCGCCGACGCCGACAATACGGCCATCGCTTTGCTGGGAAACAGAGACCTGCGAGGGAGTGGGTTGAACCATTTCATTTACCTCCCGGGTTCGAATGGATAGATCGTTCGGAGAGGAAGAGTTTGCTGCGTCATCGATTGGTTGAAGGCAGCATGCGCTCGATGTCCTTAATGATGACTATTTCTATATCATCGAGAAAACACCTTTTTTAACGTCATAATGAGGAGATAGGCGCAAACGCAAACATATCCAGCCGTTCGATGAATGGACGGCTGAGTGAGGGGTGAATGGTGAAGCGCCTACTATTCATGGTTACACTTGCACCAGGCTCGCTCGCAGCCGCTGTGCGGCGATGCCTGCGCCGATGAGGCCGACGTTTTCACCGAGTGAGGAGAGCGACAGCGGGATGCTGCGCTCGTAGGATTCCAGCACCAGGGCGATGTGGGGATGGAGATAGTGCCAGAGTTCCGTCATCAGGTAGCCCTTGAAGACGATCTCGCAGGGATCGACCACGCGAATGACATGCATCACGCCGGCGCCGATCCACTTGCCCGTCTCCGCCACCAGCCGCTGCGCCATGCCATCGCCCACCGCCAGCAGGTCCGGCAGATCGCGCAGCACCACCTCGTGCTCCAGGTGAGTCCAATGCCCTTCGCGCCACATACGCTTCAGCCGGTTGTCCAACGCGCGCCCGCTGGCCAGTCCATCCAGGCACCCGCGGTGGCCCAATCGACAATATGCATCCTGCCCGCGGTCGATAATCATATGGCCGACTTCTCCCGCGACGCCGGTATGCCCCTCATACAGGTCGCCGTTGATGACGACGCCGCCGCCGATGCCCGCGGAGACGGTCATCAGCACAAAGCTGGCCTGGTTCCTCAAACGCGGGTGGTACTTCGCCTCCGCCAGCGCCGCGGCCTTGGCGTCGTTAAGGGCGACAACCGGGAAGCGCAACTGCAGCCGTTCCACCAGTGGGTAGTCGACCATGTTCATCGCGCCGGCGGTGACGCCCCCGTTCTTCTCCACCATGCCGCCGATGGCCACGCCGACATAGGGGTCCGCCAGGCCGAGGGCATTGCTCTCCACGATGCGCGTGATGTGATCGACGATCTCTTCCGGCTGGGTGGGCGATGTGAAAGCGACCTGGTTGGAGAGACGGCCTTCGTCATCGACGACTCCGCTGCGGAAGCGCATGCCGCCGATGTCGAATACGATGTTCTGGGTGCTCATGCTCGTTCCCCTGCAAAGGTGGATGAGTAGTTTTGAGTTTTGAGTTTTAAGTTTTGAGTTCATGTTACCGTTGACTGAAATATGAATTCAAAACTCAAAACTCAAAACTCAAAACTAATAATCACGCTTCCATATTACCCCTCGGCCGTGAGGGGATCTTCGTCGCGGGCGATGCGCGCGACGGTGTTGTCCTCGTGAACGAACACCACCGTCGGATGCCAGTTGCGGGCCTCTTCCGGCGTCATCTGGGCATAGGAAATGATAATGACCATATCATCCGGTTGGGCGTGATACGCCGCCGGACCGTTCAGGCAAATCACCCCACTGCCTCGCTCGCCTTCGATGACATAGGTCTCCAGGCGAGCGCCATTGCTGACGTTCAGCACCTGCACACGCTCATAGGGCACCAGCTTGGCCCGCTCCACCAGTTCGGCATCGATGGTGA
>Ga0172368_10003715_pt1 | contig 18275 bp, 17 predicted proteins | sample Lak11m_FD_114540 | JGI IMG/M metagenome (GOLD analysis project Ga0172368, IMG submission 114540) | Freshwater microbial communities from Kabuno Bay, South-Kivu, Congo - kab_022012_11m | ecosystem: Environmental > Aquatic > Freshwater > Lake | place: Democratic Republic of the Congo: South-Kivu...
AACTTCTTTGCAAAGAAGTTCCCCCCGATCTTGCTTCTTTGAAAGCGAACCGGTATCAGATCGACTTCTCCCAGCCCTGGCCCATGTCCACGAGCGGCCGGACTTCCTCGATCCCAAAGACCACCGCAGCGTGGATCATCCTGTCGGCCATTTCCTTGCCGACCTTCTCCGCGATCGCTGCCTTGACCGCCTGGTACTGCGGGCCGGATGTGTCGATCTCCTTCACTTTCACGTAGAGCCTCACGCCTTTCCAGTCTGTCGGCATGTTGCCGGGCTCGAACACAATAAAGGCGGCGTGCGGGTTCTCGTACAGGTTCGCGAGCGTTCGGTTCTTCCCGATCCCCATAAGTATGGTCTTTTCGTCGATCATGCGCGGGGAACCGAAATACGCTGCGTTGACCTTACCGTTTTCGTCAGCGGTGCTCAGACATCCGAGCCTGGGCTGCTTGTTGAAGTAGTCCATCAGTTCTTTGGTCATAAGCGCCTCCTTGGTTTTTTGCCGCGATGCTCCGTTTGAGAGTTGCGGCTGGTTGGGGTCTGGCTCGAAATCGGGAGAACCGGTCGAATCGTCGCACGAAATCGCCCTCACCCTAACCCTCTCCCCAAGGGAGAGGGGACTGAAAATCGGCTCCACACGGCTCCCTCTCCCGCTGGGAGAGGGGCGGGGTGAGGGCGAAACAAAAGGCAACACAGTCTCGGTCGTAGGACCATTTCATGCCAGTTCGCTTTCAAACATGTGACATTGGCAGTATCCAAAATCCCCCCTAACCCCCCTTTATTAAGGGGGGAATAAGAGTCCCCCCCCTTCGTAAAGGGGGGACAGGGGGGATTTTCACCTACGGAATCCCATGCGGGCGAGTGGTGCCAATGTTACTTATGTGATGGCGCATCGGTATCAGTCCCTTCTCGAGTCCTGAGACAAGCTCTATTGGGGAGATTTGAGAATGCTCTCAACATCCGTGATCCCTTTCAGGTTGGCATTCTTGGCAAAACGGTCGTCTACGAGCCCGGAAATGTCGTTGCTCTTGATCAGTCCGAAGCGGACCATCTCGTCCGCCAGGTATTGGACTTCGTCCTCTTTGGGAAGGTAGCGGTCGAAAAGAACTCTATTCGGCGGATTGGTCAAGGTCCACTCGACCAGCTCGACCGGTTGATTCCAATATTGGGCCGCAATCTTAGCCGCTTCCGGGATGTGATCTCTCGCCCAGAGACTCGCTCGTGCCGAGCCCTGAACCAGCTGTCGCACGCGATCGGGATGCTTGTCGATGGTGCTCTTGTTCACCAGGAGCAGGTTACAGATGAACTGCGGCCACACTTGTTCCACGTAGTGCAGCACCTTGGATTGACCTGCATGGACCGTCTTGGCCGCGAACGGCTCTCCGACGAAATAGGCGTCGAGCACCCCTGCCGCGAGTGCGGACGCCATGTCAGGCGGATTCATCTCCACGATTTGCAGGTCCTGACCGGTCACGCCGTACTTCTCCGCGAGCTGTCTTGTCGCCAGATTGTGGCCGCTGAAACGCAGCGGCACCGCGATGGTCTTTCCCGCGAGGTCCCGGAAGCTCTTCACGTCCAAATCTTTGCGATACACGAGCGTGCTCTCGTGACGGTTGCCGATATACACGATCCGCACACCCGCTCCTTGCTGGTGAAGCACGATCGACAGTGGAGCGATGATGAACGCGGCCTGAATCTCGTTGTTGCGGAGCGCTTCAGCCATTTCCGAGAAGGAGGAGAACTTGAGCGCCTCGAACCGGAGGTCGCCAGTGTCCTTGCTCGCATAATCCAGCAGCGGACATGCGAGATTGGTGATCACCGGCATGTAACCCATGCGGAGCACCGGCCGCTCGTGGTGATCGAAATTCAGGCTGTAGTGAAGCCACGAAATGAGCACAAGCCATCCGACCGCGATGAGCGCGATCCTCCACGCGACCGGAAGCGTAAATCTGCCTGTGCTGACGTCATCAGAGTGCATAGTGCACTCCGAGTTCGGTGTACACCTGTCGCCGCAGGTCTTCCAATTCGGAATCGCACGAAAAATCACGTGGATGACGCGAAGGGATCTTCATGTCCATCTTGACGACCGCTGGCCGGTCGCTGAAGACGATCACCCGGTCAGCCATGATCATGGCCTCGTCGATGTCGTGAGTGATGAAGATGATGGTTTTCTGGATGAACTCATGCATGTTGATCACTTCTTCGCGCATCTTGATGCGGGTCAAGAAGTCGAGGCCTGCGAACGGCTCATCCATAAAGAGAATTTCGGGATTGACCACAAGTGCGCGGGCGAGTTCCGCTCGACGCTGCATCCCGCCGGAAAGCTGGTGCGGGTAATGGTCTTCGAAGCCGACCAGGTCGACGATATCGATGTATTCCTGCGCCTTCTCGGCCATGAGCTTCCGGTCTTTCATGCGGCGCAGGCCGAGCATGACGTTCTCCCGGACCGTCATCCAGGGGAGCAGCCCGCTGTGCTGAAACACGAAGATGTTATCCGAACTCGGGCCGTTCACCGGCTTACCGTCCGTGAGGACCGTTCCCGCTGTGGGTGTGTCGAACCCTGCCACGATGCGGACAAAGGTCGTCTTGCCGCAGCCCGACGGTCCGAGGATGCACACCAGCTCGCCGTCAGTGATTTCGAGATTGATGTCGTTGAGCACAAATACTCGATCCCCCTTGATGGAACCGGGGTTCTCGTCCGCGATGCGCAACACGGAGCGGCGTTCCACGAACCACTTGCGCAAATTTTCGACAAGGATGTGTCCCAAGGCGAATCCGTTCAGCTAAGCGGCGAAAACCAAGAATTCTTTCTCACCGCGGCGCACGCGGAGAGCACAGAACTACTATTCCTTGACTTCTTGCCTTGTCGCCGAGATTCCAGAAGAGCTATCCGCAGATGACGCAGATTACGCAGATAGAAAAGAACTGAGAGAAATACCTGCGTCCATCGGCGCAATCTGTGGACAAATCTTTTTGGTTGCGGCCTGAGGCTGAGCTGCGCCCTGTGTACTGCTATTCCTCGACTTCTTGCCTTGTCGCCGAGATTCCAGAAGAGCTATCCGCAGATTGCGCAGATTGCGCAGATAAAAGGGAACTGAAGGAAAATCTGTGTCCATCTGCGTAATCTGTGGATAAATCTTTTTGGTTGCGGCCTGAGGCTGCGTTGTGTTCTCTGCGGTGACTGATCTCCTTCCTTCTCGCGGGCGGTCTCCCCGCGTCAGTGAATACTCACCTCAAAACTATACCGAGCCCCACGATATGGACTTGATTCGACTGAGTTGATTTATCACCCGGTCCAGACAGATCCCGATGACGCCGATCGCGATCATGGCGTCCATCACGTAGTCCATCCTGAGCGCATTCCGCGAATCGAGAATGAGGAAGCCGAGGCCTGATTTGACCGCGATCATTTCCGCGGCCACAACCACCAGCCACGCGATGCCCACGCTGATCCTGAGCGCCGGCAAAATCGGCGGAAGGATCGCTGGAATGATGATCTTTGTAGCGGTCTCGAACGGGGTGAAGTTGAAGTTGGCCGCCACCTGGAAATAGATCAACCGGATGCCGTTTACCGCGGTGATCGTGGCAACGACCATGGGGAAGAAGCTCGAGAGAAATATGAGGAACACCGCGGGCTTGTCGCCGATTCCGAACCAGAGGACCGCGAGCGGGATCCACGCCAGAGGCGAAATCGGCCGAAGGAACTGAATAAGCGAATTGGTCACTACCTGGCCGGTTTTCCACCATCCCAGGATAATCCCTATGGGTAGGCCGAACAGTACGGCAAGGTAAAACCCGAGCGTCACGCGAAACAGGCTTGCCACCGAATGTTTGAGCAGCGTGCCGTCCTTGACAAGCTCCCACATTCCGGCAGCGGCCTCCAGCGGACTGGGGAATACCGCGACGCTCCAGCCGGTTGCGATCTTGGTTGCCTGCCAGACCGCCAGGAGTATCACGAACGCGAGCGAAGGGAGAATGAAGCCCTTAATCCGTTCCCAGATCATCGCGAATCTCCGCAAATGGCACGCGTTGAGAGGTGGAAATAGATTCCCACCACTGGGTAGCCCCGACGTTACACGTCGGGGTTGCGAAGCAACAAGAGGTTCTTCTCCCGAGCCGCTTGTAACAAGTCGGAATAGGAGCGATAAGGACCTCTTACGCCTACGGCGCTCCGACGTGTAACGTCGGAGCTATCCATCCTGGTCCTTCCGGCGTTTCTGTTGGGATTCACTCCAAACGAATAGTGGTTAGCCTAGCATTATTCGGGCCTAGACGGAACCTCCAGCCGAAAAAATCGCGATGCTCTCGAAATACCGCGCCATTGGCACTTAGAGCTAATCGCAGATCTCGTCTTTGAGGCAAATACCCGAACCAGACACAGAAAAACCTATCTCATGGTGCGTTTTTTCCTTGACGCGACGCGCGACCGCTGCTAGGGAAGCCACAGCCGACGCACACGGTTTCCGGATAAGATCTCGCCAGTTATCCGGAATTTCTATAAAACCACTCAAGCACGCCGCGGCGCCGGTGCGTCCTAACCATCACTTTGAGGAGAACGCAAGCATGAAAAGAATCGTTGTCGCCTCGATCATCCTGACGCTCGGCTTTGCCGTTGCGGCATCCGCAGCGGATTCTCCCGGCAGCCTCGTTCCGCTGGTGGTAGTGGACGGCGGCACCCGATCCAAGGTGCTCAACGACTACACGCTGCTCACCCGCGATGCGATCCAAAAGACGTGGACGGTCCCGTTGGATTTCGAGACGCCCGCTGCAATCAAGGGCCGCATCAGGATCAACTATACCGTGACGCGGGGGGGAACGCTTTCATCGGTAGAGCTGGTGCGAAGCTCCGGCAATGGAGAGATGGATCGGTCGCTCCTGAATGCAATCCGGCGCGCGCAGCCTTTTCCCGCGTTTCCTGACGACATCAGGGCCGAAGCGGTCAGCATCCGAGCCAACTTCATCGTGGCTGACCTCCCGACAGTGCCTGTCACTACGGCAAGCCAGGATATCGAGCCTGAACCTCAAGCCGCTCCCCAAGCCGCTGCTCAGCCTGCCGATCCCGCGTCGAAAAAGCTCATCTGGGGACAACCGGCAGGGACCGCTCAACCGGACATCGTGCCCGCTGCACCGCCGACCGCAATCCCCGCGCCGGAGCCTGCGGCAAAGAAGTTCAAGTGGGGCAGATAGTCGAGATCATTAGTTCCGAGAAGGCCATAATTCTCCCAAGTCCAGGGACCGGTTTGCGTTCGGTGTCCCTGGATTTTCGTTGGGAGCAAACCCTCCATCTTGCCTAGCGATAGCCAAGGGGTTGCGTCTGGAGGTTCTGGACGAGGCTCTCTTGGCATTTCTCTCGAATTCTATGATAAGAACTCGCGAAGGAAGAACTATTGCCGCACGTTCAAGTCGTATTCTATGTAGAAGATGACGGATCGGTTCCCATGTGCGACTGGCTCGATGGACTGCAACCGAAGCACAGAGCAAAGTGTTTGAAATGGTTAGGGATACTGAAAGCCTTGGGGCACGATCTCCGACGCCCTGAATCCGATTATCTCAGAGATGGCATCCATGAACTGCGAGTCAGATTTCAACACCTCAACTATCGTATGCTATACTTCTTTCACGGGAACCGGGTTGTGGTTCTCACCCACGGATTGAGAAAGGAGAAAGAGGTTCATCCAAGAGAGATTGACAGGGCCGTGAGTCTCAAGAAGAAATTTGAAGCCGGTCCAAAGACCCATGCCTTTCAATGGGAGCCTTGATATGGAAGAGAAGAAACGCAGTTCGGATGCCTATCAATGGGCTTATGACCGATACATCAAAGGCGATCCCGAGATGGAAAAGTACTTTGAAGAGCTCGGAGTCAAAGCCGACATCGCCAGACAGCTTTACAACCTTCGTATCCAGGCGGGTTTGACCCAAGAGCAACTCGCCGACCTTGTGGGAATCGATCCATCGGTCATAGATGACGTAGAGGAAGCCGATTACGAAGGCGATTTTCTAGCACTGGCTTCAAGAATAGCCAATGCGCTCCATCGAAAGGTGGAGGTTCGTCTCGTGCCTGTGGAAGCTGCAGAGTCCACTGGAGCTGCGGTATAGCGTCTATTTCCTGCTATTTCCTTACAGATCAACCACAATAGTCCTCTTGAGTGTCGCCGACAGCGATCCCCGCGCCCGAGCCTGCGGCAAAGAAGTTCAAGTGGGGAAAATAGGAGTCGAAGTGGGGTAGCCCCGACGTCATACGCTGGGATTGCGTAGCAACAAGAGGTTTCTCACCGCAAAGAACGCGAACTGTAGGGGCGCACGGCCGAGGCTGTCTCAAAAGTCCTCGAAAGGGTGGCATGGTAGCACGATTATCCCCTCACCCTAACCCTCTCCCTCAGGGAGAGGGATAGGGTGAGGGGTTGTCGTGCTACGATGGCGCCCTCTGTACGAGTTTTGAGACAGCCTCCACGTGTCCGCCCTTCCTCAACGGCGTACAAGCCTCCAACAGGGCGCACGCGCGGGTGCGCGCCGTACAGCGATTTCTGTGGTGTGTCCAGTGCTGATTTCTTTCCCTCGGGTAAGCGAGCGATTGCAACAAAGAAGGGAGGCCTTTCACCACAGAGGTCGCTGAGAGCGCAGCAACCGGGTAGGGGCGCTCCGTGCGGAACGCGGGATGCGCGGTGATAGCCGATCCGACATAGGGGTCGGTCCCTACCGACCTTAGTTCATGTCGCGTGTGGCCAAGCGTGGGTGGCCCCGACGTTACACGTCGGGGTTGCGAAGCAATACGAGGCTGTCTTAGACTTCCTGATTAGACATATTCGAACACAGCCTATTAAGACCTCTTACGCCTTCGGCGCTCCGACGTATAACGTCGGAGTCAGCCTTGAGCTCGCGGTCGATTCCGGGACAACAGCTGCATTTATTGAAAGAAGGTGTTCCGACGTGGAAGAGCACTGCTGGACAAGCCAGCAGTGGCACCCGACGCATACCAAGAAGAGAAATGGCTCATCCATGATCATCGTCGAACAGACCGTGGCCGAGACCGTCAAGGAGATCGTCGCCATCGCCAAGAAGACGCTGGTGGAGACCGGGACGCATATCCCCACCGCGGTGCTCCACACGATCGAAGGCATGCTGCCGATCGTAATGCCGTTCAAGAACGATAGACAGAAGCGGGCGCTTGTCGATTACGTCAAGGAACAAGCTCTCGAGCGGCATGCGTACGCGGTGACCACTGTGACGTCCGCGCGAATCGTGGACTCACGGTCGGGGAAGGAAGAGGAATGCCTGGTGGTAGCAACGTCAATCCGTGGCGGGCGGCCTCACTACATGGTGCAGCGTTACGTACGAGGGTCGGACAAGCACGTGCTTGAGTTCGGGGAATGCACAGAGGGCGACCTCGCTGCCACTCCCGGCCAGATGCTCATCGTTCCGCCGTGGGAAGATGAGGTGTCGCACTAACCGGAGCGATTTGACCGGCCGCCGGTCCCGATGTATCGTGACGGACGCGAGGAGGAAATACCTCATGAATGAAGTTCGCTCCAATCCTTGATCATTCAGGACAATGCGTTTGTCGGTTCACAGTCGAGAAAGGAGAAAGACAGTGAGGGTCAGGGCGGGAATGGCAATAATCGCGGTTTCGGTTTGTTTCGGCTTGTTCTGGAATCAAGCGGTGCTGGGCGCTGAACCGGGGGTGGAGGCCGCCCAAGCCTGGCTGGCGATGGTTGATGCTGGTGGATACGGAAAAAGCTGGGACGAGGCCGCGGCTTATTTCAAGGTCGCTCTTCCGAAAGATCAGTGGGAAAGGTCTCTGCAGGCTGTGAGAAAGCCCCTTGGAAAAGTCGTCTCCAGAGTGATGAAGAAATCAACGTACACCAAATCGTTGCCGGGAGCGCCAGACGGTCAGTATGTGGTGATTCAGTACAACACATCGTTCGAAAACAAGAAATCTGCTGTGGAAACGGTGACGCCCATGCTCGACAAAGATGGCAAGTGGAGAGTCTCAGGCTATTTTATCAAATAGCTGAAAACCGTTGTCAATTTTGGGAACTGAAACAGCGTCTCCTCATGCTGATGATTTTCGGCTCTTTCCTTCTGTCGGTCCACAAGAGCACTCTAAATGTTTCCGACCGCAACTGCATAGTCCCCGTCTTGGGGCTTGCACCGCGAGCCGACTCGTTATATAGAACCAATCCGTAAGATAACTGTACAATCCCATCGTCGCACGGGCGCTCCAACGGCCTGCTTTGTTAGCATCGCCCGGCCGCGCGGCGAGTTCGACCAGGTTGCCCGGAGGTGAGACATGGCTGTGAATAAAGAGCTGCTGGACCTGCTCGTTTGTCCGAAATGCAAAGGAGATTTGGTCCTGACCGAACCCGGCGATGGGCTCATCTGTCACGCCTGTCGTCTCAAGTACGAGATCAGGGACGATATCCCGATCATGCTCATCGAGGAGGCGATCCCCCTGACCGAGGAGGGGACGAGTGGCTGACCGTTTCGGGAACGGTTCCGGCCCGCGGGTCAAGTATGAGAGCTGAATCAGGGTCTCCTCCGATCCCGGGCTCCATCGTTGTCCGCGGAACCAATTGGGTCGGCGATACTGTGATGAGCCTTCCCGCCATGAGGGAACTCCGCCGGATATTTACCGACTCGTCCATCACGGTGTGGGTCCCGTCGAATCTGGTCGGTCTGGTGCAGGCAGCGGCGATCGCGGACGAGGTGATCTCCTTCGACCCGAACCGTCACAGTGCGATTACTCGGCCGTTCAGAATGATGCGCAGGCTGCGATCACTGCAATTCGACATGGCGGTTCTGTTCCAGAATGCATTCGAGGCGGCGTTCACGGTTGTTCTCGCCCGTATTCCGGTAAGAGCGGGCTATCCCACAGACTTGCGTGGGCCGCTGCTGACCATGAGGGCACGCCTCACCGACGAAATAAGGCAAAAACATCAGGTATTCTATTACCTCGGCATCACGGATTTTCTCGACAAAGTGTTTCACGGGCACGAACCTCCTGCGTCTCGCATCCCGGACTGTTCGATCCTCCTTAATGTGGACGATCTCGCCCGCGCAAGGGATCTTCTCGTGGCTGAAGGTGCGGATCTGGGACGGTCAGTATTCACGTTATGTCCGGGTTCGGTGAATTCCGAAGCCAAGCGTTGGCCGTCAGATTTGTTCGCGCGACTGGCGGACCTCGTAACACCGCGACTGGACGGTCTGGTGGTCTTTCTTGGGGCTCCCGGTGAGCGCGGCCTGGTGGAGAGCATTCAGGCAATGATGACGACGAAGGGATCGATCAACCTCGCGGGCAAGGCGGACATCGTGACGTCGATGTCGGTGATGCACCTTTCGAGACTTGTGGTGTCAAACGACACGGGGAGCGCTCATCTCGCAGTCGCTGCATCTGCGAAGTCGCTGACTCTCTTCGGCCCGACCATACCTGGGGCCACCGCGCCTTTCGGGCCGAATGCGTATATAATAGAGGGCGACGCGTCGTGCGCTCCGTGCCGTCATTTTCAGTGCCCGGTGGAGGGGTATCCGTGCATGCGGAGCATTACTCCCGAGGCCGTCGTGGCACGGGTAGAGGAAATCTTGTCGGGGAGAGTCCCTGTGGGCGCGAGGGGGCGTGGGAGTTGAAGTCGGGCCGACCAAGGTTGAATGGCTCGCTCAATATGGGTGGTGATTCGAACGTAATGTAGGGGCGGGGTTTATCCCCGCCCTCCGGACAGAGAAAGCAGCGAGCGGGGATAAACCCCGCCCCTACGAACAACTCGTGCAATTCAAGGAATGCGGGCGGACAGCCGTCCGCCCCTACAAGCGTGACGCTGGTGCAATGGTAGGGGCTGGCATCTTGCCGGCCCGCTGTCCCCAAAGCGTAGTAGGGCTGGCATCTTGCCGGCCCAGCCCTACCGAAAGACCGGCAGGATGCCGGCGCTACCGAGAGACCGGCAGGATGCCGGCGCTACCGAGAGACCGGCAGGATGCCGGCGCTACCGAAAGACCGGCAAGATGCCGGTCCTACTATGACGAGCAGGAACCGCATGGAATCCAAGAATTCTCCGCTCATAAGCGTGATCATCCCCACCTACAACAGGGTGGAGTTGCTCAAGAAGACGGTGGATTCCGTGCGACGGCAAACGTTTCGCGATTTCGAGCTAATCGTGGTGAACGACGGCAGCTCGGACGGCACCGCGGAGTGGCTGGACACGCAGCCTGATATCCGCCACCTCGATCGCGAGAACAGCGGGATCGCCGCGTCACGCAACGCTGGGGCTGCAATAGCGACTGGCCAGTGGTTTGCGTTTCTCGATCACGACGACCTCTGGGCGCCGGACAAGTTGGAGGTCCAGGCGAAGTTCGCAAGGGAAAATCCCGAAGTCGGACTCATAGCGGCTCGGCACGTGCGCATCGGCCGCAATGAGGCGACCACCCGGCGAAACCGGTGGATCCAAGGCGACCTTTTCGTGAAGGCCTTCTCTGAAAGCTTTATTCATACGTCCTCAGTGATGATCCGGCGGGACGTGTTCCAAGAGATCGGCGGCTTTCCGACTCGATACCGATTTGCCGACGAGTTCGATGTCTGGTTGAAGATTGCCGCTCGGTTCCCGATCGCATATGTTGACGATCCGCTGGTCTTTATCCGCTTTTACGAGGCCAACACGAGCCACAACCGGATCGGTGTGCGCACCGACACCTATGACATCCTCATGAGCAACTACGACCCGGAGCGCATTCCCGCGCACGTGTTTCTGAAGACCATGTCGGACCACGACATTTCGTTCGGACGTGCTTATGTTCGTGCCGGCCGCCGTTTGGAAGCGCTGAAATGGTTTCGCAGCTCGGTCGAGCGGACCCCATGGCGTTTGCGGAGTTGGCGGTACTACGTGAAATATCGAATTGCGTTAGCTCTGCACAGATTTCTCGGGAAAGAAGGCGACCGAGACGCGAGCGATTCTGTCCGGCCTCCGCGGGTGTCGAAATCATGAGCGCCCGTCGCGAAATGATTACACACCCGGATGCGGGAGCCATCCTCGATATTGATCCGCAAGAGATTTCTCAATTCGTGGAGAGATGTCTCCAAGAGCATGGACGCATCCTTGCGGAGCAACGCGAGGACGTGCGAAAGGACGCTCCTGAGACCGCGGTAACTATCGTGAACATTCCAGGTCACCCGGCCGTGTGCGTGAAGGAATTCCGAACCCGAGGCCGATTACACGCGCTGAAAAGTCTGTTCCGTCGCACCCAAGGCCGCCGGACCTTCGTGAACGGAAGCAAACTGCTTGATGCGGGCGTCGGCGCTGCGTTACCTCTCGCGTTGGTTCGGGACCGTTGGTTCGGCGCAGTAGAGACCGAGTGGGTCGTGATGGAGCACCTGGCGGACTCTGTGGAACTGGATCGCTACCTGGCCAAGCGGATCGAGGCCGAATGGAGCACCGACGAAAGGCGGAGCCTGGCGCTCGCCTTAGGACGATTCATCGGAACGTTGCACGGTCGAGGCATTTACCACGCGGATTTGAAAACCTGCAACGTCCTGGTATATGACGGAGCCGAAAAGGAGAGGGGGCGCGAGTCCCCGAGCAGGCGGGCTCGCTTCTCGTTGCTCGATTACGACGATGTGAGCTTCTCGGCCCTGGTGAATGACCGGCGGAAGGTTAAGAATCTCACTCAGCTGTTTCTCTCAACCCCCATTGCTGTGCGTGCGGCGGATCGCCTCCGCTTTCTGCGAGAATACGCGCTTCATGCCGGTACCAATCGCAAAGATCGAAAGGTAATGGCCCGGCGAGTGCTTCGGCAGGCCGCGGGCAGGCCCATTCTTTATGTAGGGCTCCAAGGCGACGTGGTGGAGGAGTGGGAGAGAGGGGCGTAGGCACGTGTTGGAATCCGAACAGTATTCATTTCAATTACGCGGGGCGGGTCCCGAGCAGAATGTCCCAGATCTGTGGAAGTAGCGCAGGGTAGCCCCGACGTTACACGTCGGGGTTGCGCAGCAACAAGAGGTCCACGTTCTTTCTCGCATGAGAAAAGTCTTATGAGGAGCGATCAAGACCTCTTACGCCTTCGGCGCTCCGACGTATAACGTCGGAGCCACCCTCAGAAGGCAACCGTTCACTGGGAAGAGACCGTCCTCACCCCCCGACCCCCTCTCCAAGGGTGGAGAGGGGGCTTCCACCGCCCCCCTTCTCCATACTTGGGGAAGGGGCTGGGGGATGGGGGCTCTACACGAATGCACACCATCCGGTGCCACTCGATGTCCCGGTGAACCATTACCTCAGAAGATGGTGTTCATTCCCTGATTCCGGACTGGTTATTGCTCCTCGCCGTGAATAACTGAACGATTCCCCTCGACCGCGCAAATCCGTTGATGCGTGCTCCAGGAAATGGTAACTTGGTATTCGACTAATTCTGTGGGCATTTCGCCTGCGGCTCGGTACATTTCTTAATTGCGACGGGTCGGCGCTCGGAAAGTGTGTCTGCATTTTTCCCGACCCAGCAGTTTTCGTTCCTTATTGCGTGGGGAGGTTCGCGGCCACCGGCCGGCTGCAGCCGTGGGGAAAGACTCTATAGCGAGGTTCGTTCGTGGGGAAGACGCTGCGACTGCTGATTGTTGACGATTGCGAAGACGACGCTCGCCTCGCTGTTGATCAACTTGAACTGTCCGGGTTCGATGTGGCGTGGACGAGGGTTCAGTCAGGGGAGGAGTTCGACGGCGCCCTGCAATCCGGCTCGTGGGATGTGATCATCTCTGAGCATACGATACCGAGGTTTGACAGTCTCGCCGCGGCGAAGGCCGTAAGCGAATTCAATGCGGGAATTCCTTTCATTCTAGTCTCCGCTTCAATAGGGGAGGAAGCCGCGGTCGCAGCAATGAAGGCCGGCGTAAGCGACTACGTGATGAAGACTAATTTGGCTCGGTTGCCGCACGTAGTCGAACGCGAGCTGCGAGAAGCCGAAATCCGGAAGGCACACGAGCGGACACGCACAATCCTCGATCAGGAACGCCTACAACTTCTGTCACTCTTCGACAGCCTCAACCAAATCATCTATGTTATCGATCCTGCCACGTACGAAGTCTTGTACGCCAACCAATACGTGAAATCCCTCGTCGGTCGGAACCCGGTGGGTGGTCTTTGCTATGAAGAATTCCAACAGTTTGACATTCCGTGCGATTTCTGTCCCACCAACAAAGTCGTGTGTCTCAATGACGGGGCATACGAGTGGGAATACCACAATTGGTATCTCGACAGAGACTTCATAGCCACAGACCGCATCATCAAGTGGTCGGACGGACGGGACGTAAAGTTCCATATCGGCTACGATGTGACCGCGCGTAAGAAGGCGGAGCAAGAGTTGCGCCGGTCTGAGTTGCGAAACCGGGCGCTCATCGAGCAGTCTCCTATCGGTATTGCGATCGTGCAGAATGATTTGTGCGTGTACGCGAACCCCACCCTGGTGAAGATCCTGCGGGCTGAAACCAATGAGGAAGTGTGCGGCCGTTCGGTCTACGATGGCTTGATTCGCGAACATCGCGACTCGGCACGTTCGTTTTTTGACGCAATACTCGCCGGTGAGCAGTCGGAAGTCAGTCTCCAGTGCCGTGGATACCGAAAGGGCGGCGAAGAGTTCGACATGGAAATCTGGCCGCGGCAAATCACTCTGAATGGCGGCGCAGCGCTCCTACTGTTCGTCGCGGACACGACGGAGAACAAGAAGCTGTGGGGCCAACTGGTCCAGGCACAGAAAATGGAAGCTCTCGGCACGCTCGCCGGAGGAGTCGCCCATGATTTCAACAACTTGCTCACCATCGTAACGGGGTACTGCGAGCTCATCGTTGCCGAACAAGCTCTTCCGGACAGTGTGCGCGGCGACTTGCAGACAGTCATCCATGCCGGGCGCAGCGGCGCGGAACTTGTTCAGCGGTTGCTGGCGTTCAGTCGCAACGCGGAATCCAAACCCAGACCCGTGAACCTCAACCTCCAAGTGATGAACCTCAAGCGGCTCCTCGCCCGCACCATTCCCAAGATGATCCACATCGAAGTGAGCCTCGCGGACGAGCTTGCCATGGTTTACGCGGACCCCACTCACATCGATCAGGTGCTCATGAATCTCGCTGTGAATGCCAAGGATGCTATGCCCGACGGCGGTAAGCTCACCCTCACCACCGAGAACACGCATCTTGAATCACAGTGTTTCTGGATGCATCCAGAGGTCAATCCGGGAGATTATGTGCAAATCACCGTCGCCGACACCGGTATCGGGATGGATAGGGTCACTCTGGAACGAATCTTCGAGCCGTTTTTTTCCACCAAAGGTGTTGGTAAGGGCACGGGATTGGGGCTGTCGATGGTTTACGGAATCGTCCAACAGCACAAAGGATACGTCTCATGTTCGAGCGAGCCGGGCCAGGGTGCGAAATTTGAGGTGTATCTCCCGGTGTTGGAAGAGCCGACCTTCGAAGACGGCGAGCGACCGGCTGAACTTGCCACATTGAAAGGCACCGAAACCGTCCTCATCATCGATGACGAGGAGCCCGTCCGCGACCTCGGCCACCGAATTCTTTCCAAGGCAGGATACACGGTGCTCGTCGCTTCCGATGCGCGACAGGGACTGGAAATCTACCGCGACCGGCAAGAAGAGATCGCGCTCGTAATTCTGGACCTGGTCATGCCGGGAATGGGCGGAAAAGAGTGCCTTGGCGAGCTGATTGCAGCGGACCCGAAGGCAAGAGTGCTCATCGCCAGCGGCATGCTGACCGACCGACAAACCAAGGAGAGCCTGGATGCCTGCGCCGCGGGCGTTGTCACCAAGCCTTTCGAGATCAACCACCTGCTCAGGAGCGTCCGCGCTGCGTTGGATGCACCCGTAGAGCCCCCCCATAGATCTTGATCGCCGTACCCATGAGAATCGCTCACCCACGTACGCGACGGTTTGGGCCGCGGATGGGGCCTCGTAGGGGCGACCTGCCGGTCGCCCGTGTCAACCCGTACGAAGATCCATTCGGGCGACCGGCAGGTCGCCCCTACACCCAACAGAAGTTCCCGGACGGCAACCTGCGAGATTCTCATCGTTCGTTGGTATCAAGCGATTGCCAAAATTTGCGTCCGATTGCCAAGAGCGTCATCCGGAGATTGGTGGGCGCCGGCCTCCGTGCCGGCGCGCTATAACCAAACAAATCAATTAGTTCGGCCCGGCAGGGACGCCGGGCCCCACCAATTTCGCGGAGCGCAGCCGCTGCAAAGGGTCAAGAATTCTGGCAACTCGTACAGATCACCGTTTCGGTTGCTTCCCCCGAAGTGCCTTCACCAATTCGGGCACAGCGGGAGAGCCAATTTCGGCAAGCGCTGCTCCGGCAAAGCCGGCGGCCTTATCGTCTCCCTCGGTAACCAGTTTGATGAGCGGTTCAACCGCAGGAAGGCCGATGCGAGAGAGTGCTTTGACGCCAGCCTCGGCCGACGCCGGGCTTCCGCGTTTGAGTATTTCGACGAGAGCGGGAACAGCAGGAGCGCCCATGCGTCCGAGTGCCTCCGCTGCTGCAGCCCGCCTCGTGGTGTTGCTGTCTCCGATGGCCTTTGTCAGTTCCGGGACCGCGGCCGGCCCCAGCTTCGAGAGTGCGAGGATTGCCGCAACGCGTACGTTCTTGTTCTCATCGATGAGCGCCGCGACAAGACCGGGCATCGCTGGCGCGGACTGTTGACCGACTGCAAATAGCGCCAGAGCAGCAGCTTCGCGGACCATTGCGTCCTGGTCCTTGAGCGCTTCTGTCAAAGCCGGCACTGCCGCGGCGGAATCCGGTCCAAGTTCCGATAGCGCCTCGATTACCCGCAACCGCACCAGCTCGTGAGGACTCTTGATTGCTTTTGCGAGTATGGGAACGGCCTCTTTGGTGACGGCGACCCGCGTCTTGAGCTGATCCGCGGCTTGATAAGCGACCAGCGGGTCGGGGCTCCCAAGCGCCTTTTCGAGCGCCTGCAAATCGACTGGTGCGCCGGGCTTGTCCTGGCCGGTGGCAGTTGACGGCGATAACGCGATCGCTCCGATCAAGCAGAGAGCGATTACTGTCGAAATGCGTGCTACCAGTAGATCGTTGCGCAGGTACCTTGTCACTTTGCCTACGGGCAACGTGAGGCATTGAACATTGCGACTTGCGTTGTAGGGGCGGGTCTCAGACCCGCCCCTACCCAAGTACCCCATTTCGTAAATGCGGTTACGCATTCTGGCTGAAGGAGATTGCTTCGCTTCGCTCGCAATGACAGGTTCGGGCGTGTCATTGCGAGGAGCAGAGCGACGAAGCAATCTCCAAAGTACAAAATGCGCGACCGAACTAATGAAATGGTCTACTAAGATCGCCGCTGCTGACAACATAAACGTAATCCCGAAAGAATCCCTTAGACAGCTTCTCAGTTCCATTGTCGAACTCCCGCCAGAATCACATCACCCCGCTCGTCCGGGTCATCTCGCCCGTCTCAATGGGGATAATAATCTTCAAGATCAGTGTCAGCACGAGCAGCCCGATGGACCAGATGCCCATGGTGACAAGCAGTTCCACACCGGTCGGGACATATTCCCACACCTCGCCGAGCGGCGCGGGGATAAAGCCCGGAACGATCAGCCCGATCCCTTTCTCGATCCAAATGCCCACTATGATGAGCACACATCCAAGGTTGAGCGTCACGAAGCTCTTTCGGGTAGCCGGAATGATGAAGATCACAAACGCGGCTACGTTGAACGCGAACGCCGTCCAGATCCACGGCACCAGCATCGCCTTTCCGTGAAGACCCGCATAGAGATATACGAGCGGCGCGAGATGGTGAGTGTCCGAATACAGTTCCTTGAAGAACTCGGCGCCCAGCAGAAAAAGATTGATCGCCATCGCCGCGGCGATCATCTCAGCGATCTTGAAGAGTGCCGCGTCAGTCACGTGGAATTTGGTGTACTTCCTCACGATCTGGTACAGCAATATTACCAGGGCCGGCCCTGAGCAAAACGCGGACGCCAGGAAGCGCGGCGCGAGTATCGACGCATTCCAAAACGGGCGGGCCGCCAAGCCGTTGTAGATGAAAGCGGTCACCGTGTGGATGCTCACCGCCCACGGGATCGACAAGAGAATGAACGGTAAGATGAACTTCATATTGACCGGTTTGTCATTGTAGGAGTTCCAAAGGATATAGCCGGGAATAAGAAGGTTGAGGAGCAAATAGCCGTTCAGAACCACGATGTCCCAGCCCAAGAGCGATCTCGGGATGTTCAAGATCCCCAATCCGGGAATGAGGTGCCAGATACGATCCGGCCGCCCGAGATCCGCGGTCACGAACATCATGCACATGAGAATTGCGCTGACCGCGAGCGCCTCACCGACGATCACGATGTCCTTGATCGGCCCGAAATCGTACAGGTACGCGGGGATAATGAGCAGCACGGCAGCCGCGGCCACACCGACCAGGAACGTGAAGTTGCCGATGTAGAAACCCCACGAAACGTAGTTCGTCATGCCCGTGGCAATGAGACCCACTCTGAGCTGCTGCGTATACGCCGTGACGCCTATCGCCGCTAGCACCAGTAGTAGCCCCACCCAGCCGTAATACACAGGAGGACCGACGGCCAGTCGCCTGCCTGCCTGGAAGATAAACCCGGATTTCTCCATGAAGTCGTTCACTCCTCACGTCGCGAAGAAGTAATAGAACTTCGGTTGCGTGTTCAGCTCTTCTTTGAGGCGAAATACGCGCTTGGTCTGAATGATGCGATTGATTTCACTGTCCGGATCGAGCAGGTTGCCGAACTTGCGCGCACCACCGGGCAAACCTCCACGCACATCGGGTACTTGCCCACTCGGACTCTCTGGATGCAGAAGGTGCATTTCTCGACCACATTCCGCATTCGCGGCCGGTTACCCAGGTAGTGCGTCACCGGGTTGAGCTGGTCCGTGGGCACTTTCGGGTCCGTATAGTTGAACCAGCGGCCCATGTACGGACACGCGGCCATGCAGTACCGGCAACCGATACACCAGTTGTAGTCAACGACAACGATCCCGTCCGGTTCCGTCCAGGTGGCCCGGACGGGGCATACCTTAGTGCAAGGAGCATTCGCGCAGTGTTGGCACTGGACCGGCATGTAGTAATAGCCCTTTTCGGGGACCTCTTCCGGGTCGTAGTAGATCGTCGACTGTTCGAGGTCCATGTTGCCGTCTCTGAACTTTAGCACCCGGATGTACTGGATCTGCGGGTCGCGCGAGAGGTTGTTCTCCTGTACACAGCCGTACACGCACCGCCTGCACCCGATGCACCGCTGGATATCCAGCG
>Ga0172368_10003722_pt1 | contig 18257 bp, 8 predicted proteins | sample Lak11m_FD_114540 | JGI IMG/M metagenome (GOLD analysis project Ga0172368, IMG submission 114540) | Freshwater microbial communities from Kabuno Bay, South-Kivu, Congo - kab_022012_11m | ecosystem: Environmental > Aquatic > Freshwater > Lake | place: Democratic Republic of the Congo: South-Kivu...
ATTTTGATTTAATTACTACTGCATTCCATTCCCAATTTTCATCAGATTTAATTACCTCTACACTACCTAACCTTTCTAAATCTTCTTTTTCTATTCCAATAATATGTTCATCTGCCCCATCCTTGAATGTAGCATATGGAGTAGGTATGGTAGCAATAAGAACACCATTAGGTGTAAGCATATCTCTTAATTTATCTATAATGCTTAAGGGATTATGTAAATGTTCAAGTATTTCACTTGCTATGATAACATTATATTTCTTATTTGTTGTGTATTTATATACACTATCATTTATAAAATTTAATCCAGAAAAAGTTTGCTTTCCTAATTCACAAGCAGCCGAACAAATTTCTAGACAATCAATATTTTTATATCCTCGAATATAAAATTCATTAGAGATTGCTCCAGTCCAACTACCAATATCAAGAATATTTATTGTTGTATCAAATTTATTAACTTGTGATATTATCCAATCAAGCCTTGGACGTATAACAAATTTATTCAAGTCATCTATCCAAACATCAGTTCTGGTTCTATAAAAATTATCTAAAGATTCTAGAACTAATTCTGAGTATTCTCCATCTCTATATTTTTTAGAAGCTTCTTCTAAGTTTAAATAATTCATATTTATTTTTGATTAAAACAAATTTGGGTCAGTAAGTAGGGCAAAATAATTTATATACCCACCATTACCTTCCGAGTCTGTTGTGATTGTTAATCTTACTTGAACAGAGTTGGTAGGTAGTATACCATTACCAAAAGCATCTTCTTCATAAGCAAGAATTTCTTTTCTACTATAGTCCAAATAACCATTTGGAAAATTATCTAATAATGTTGATCCCTGTGTTGCAGTATCATACCATACAAACCATATTTTATCTACGTCACCAGGATTTGTACAAAACTCCATTTTAACATTTGCATTACCAAATCTTTTCTCGTCTATTTGCATAGACCATTTAGTCGAAGCAATACTTTTGTTAGCCTGTTCAGATAGTTCATCTGTTTCAAATGTATATATTTTAGAATATAATGTGTATGCTGTATTAGCTAAAGCATTTTCAGGAGTTGTGGCTCGATTATATTCATCAATTAATAATGTAGTAGCTGTTTCAAAAGTATTTACTGTTTGAAATTCATTGAATGTTTCTATTATTGCTCTAGAACACCAACTAGTTGACATAGCCCAATTTTGTAATTCTATTAATTTAGGATCCTCTGCTTTATTTATAATTAAATCAGTAATACTATCAAAACTTTGTATTGAAAATGAATTGCTTGTATCAAGTATTAGATCATTTGATAAATCAATTATTCTTATTAATCCAGACACGGTGTTATCTTCTGGTACTATCCAATCATAACTACCAGAACCAAAATCAGCTCCTAGTCCAGATACAACTGTTGACCAATTATTTCCACCATCATTACTATATTGTATTAATAAACTAGCATCTGCCATTATAATTCCTCAAGAGTCCAAGTTATTGGCTTGTATTGTCCATTATAATATGTTTCTCCGCCCGCAGGACTAGTAATATTTAAACTAATTCCAGACACATTATAAGAATAATCTGATGTGTTATTACTCGCAATTGTGTTTCCATACATATCTTGTATTCCACTTACTATAATTCTATAGTCTTGTAAATAACTATGATTATCTGTAGTTAAATATACATCTGAATCTGCAACATAAACATCCTCTACTTTTAACCAACCACTTACAGATAATTTTTGTATTTCATATTGACCAACATTTTGAGATACATCTGCATATAATTTTTCATTAAAGGTTATTTTCAAACTGTTAGATGATAATAACTCAGCACTAACAATTTCTGGTGGATCAAAATCTCCATAAACATTATATGTTCCATCATTATCTGGTGCAACCATTTCAAGTCCATAAACATCAAGAGCATTATTAATTGTTATTGTATACAAGCCACTAGCAGTGGGTTGTGTTGTTCCTACAGTAATATGATTGTCAGAAACAAATTTTATTACATCAACAGATGCTGTACCAGGTCCTGTAATTTCATAGCTGTCTAAATCTTCTAGAGTAGTTATATCCATTGAGTGTGTAAAATATATATCAATTGTACTATTATCAATTCCAGATACTAGTAAAATTGCTGGATTAGCTGTATAAATAAAATTTAGAGTATTATAATATGTATCTATTGGATTACCAGATATGTCAGTTAACCCAGAAGAAATTACTAATGTATATGTTGTGCTATCTATCATATTACTTGTAAATAAATTAACTTTATCTCCAAATAACCCTATACTAAATAAACCACTAATTGTTAACCCAGAAATAGAATAATTATTTATATTCTCTAGAGTTGGTGTATCAATTGCTTCAGAAAATGAAACATTTAATTTGTTTCCAGCTTGATTTGTAACTGCAGATACTAATCTGGGAGCTTCTGTATCAACATATATTAAATCATAACTAGCTTCATCATAATTAGAATCTATTGTATTGCCAGCTAAATCAGTTACACTTGTAACAGTAACTGTGTAACTTCCATATGAATGTATATCTGTAAGCAAAGTTACTGTATATTCTTGTGCATTGTATATTGCAGCATACACCGTTCTATTTGTTATTATATAATTTCTATAATTCTGAGCTGTATTTAAATTTAAAGCTTCATCAAAAGTTAATCTAACTATTGTATTAGTCAAAAGCTCAACAGATAACAATCTAGGCCGAGTAGTATCCACATAGTAGTAATAATAATCAGCCGAATTTTGTGTAGTATCTATAACATTTCCTGCCAAGTCTAAAACTTTTTCAACAGTAACAGTAAAAGTACTATATGAATGGGTTGTAGTGGATAAGGTTACTGTTCTAGTAGCATTATCATACACAACAGATATAACTCCTGGATTAGGATTATCAACTTCACCCGTGTCAACTATACTATAACTTGTGATATTTTCGGCAGATGATTTTACTAATTCTTCAGAAAAATAAATTTTTATAGAATTAGCATTTAATAATTCGGCACTAAGTACTGTAGGATTAGTAATATCATATCCAGATCCTTCATATGCACCCATGTCCCAGGCGGTTTCATATGGTCTCGATACATTATTAATATCATAGGTATATAAACCAGATAAATTTGTGCCTGTATCTTTTGCAGGAGAATCAGATTGTAATTGTAAATTACCATTATCCTCATTAACAAATTTTGGATCTAAATTATAACTATGTTCATCAAATAAGTATCCTTGCCAATACTCAAAATTTACAATAATACCATCCACATTAACCACATTTGAATTTAAAGAATTATAATAAATATTATAGTCTATATTAGAAGGATCACCATTCCAAGCAGAAATATTAATAACATATCCACCAATATTACTTTGTATAATATTATTTTTTATTTTAGGGTCTAGTATTTCTGAAGTTAAAATACCATTATAAAGTTTGGTACCAAAAATAGTATTATTTAATATGTAAGCATCAGCAGTACCAGTATCTAAATTTTGATAACCAATTGCAATACTTACGGTGTCATTCATATTTACAACATTATTATATATATAAATATCTCCCGAACAAGTACTACCATAAATTCCTCTTGAATTACTTAATTTATTGGTATCCTGTATACAGTAATTATTTCTAATAATAGTGCCATTATTTCTAAATATTTGAATGCAGTCATTTTGTCCATCAATATAATCGTTGTAAACTGCCACATAATTGTTTTCAATTATCATGTTTAAATTATCTTGACCGTATATTCCATCAGTTTCTGCTCCTATAAAAATAGGAGAGTTTAATGAACAACCACTAACTACACAATCCACACCATATCTAATATCAATACCTCTTCCATAAAATAATATATTACAATCATAAATTTTAATATTATCAGATTTAGTTGAATATATTTCAGAACTAATTGAATTTCTGAAAGTAAGACCGCTAATTATAATATTGTCTTGACCATTAATATAAATACCATAAGTCTTTGTAAGATTTAATCCATCAACTATTACTTGACCATTATAATTATCATCTAAGCCTGGTAAAATATATATGGGATATTCATAACTACCAGAGGCAGTGATAGTTAACTGTTCATAATATATTTGTGAACCCTCAGAAGGCCCACCAGAAATGTAAAGAGCATCACCAGGTTCAAATAAACTCCAATCTACATCATTAAAACTTGTCCAAGCAGTTGCCCAAGATAATCCATTATTAGCAATACTTGCACATTCATTATCTACATAATACCCTTTTCTTGTCTCATAGGCACCAATATCACTTGCCACTCCTTGTGGTCTAGTAACTCCATCAATATCAACATTAATACCATTTTGACCCCACGCCTTATCTACACCAACAGAGGTTTTAGCAAGTTTATAGTCTATATCAAAATCTGGTTGTTGGTTATAACCAGTAGTATCATACCCCTTTGTTTGCCAAGAAGCCCATGTATCGTCGGATGCAGAATGTTCAATTAAATTACCTGCTGTATTGTAATAAATATTATAATTACAGTGTGCAGTAGTTATAAATGTTGCTGGAAAATATGCAGCATATCCAGATGCATTTACATAAAAAATATTGTCAAATACATATGAAGCTCGGTCCGTCAAATTAATTACAGTGTCTTCAATTCTTACAACATCTGAAACTGCATTTTCTAAATAAACTGTGTTATTATATAATTCTGTATATCCAGAATAAGCCCCATTAGTGGTTTTAAAAGCTATTCCCGCACCAGTTGCATTTCCTATTGAATAAACTAAATTATTATATATCTTAATTATTCCTTGATTGTTTTCACAATAAATTCCATCTTTATTTGTTGTTGCTAAACCAGTATTTAGATAAATTCTATTTCTTTGAATGATTGGATTAGTTTCCTTATTTACATAGATACCTTTTATATTAGCAGTTGCATGTGTATTAGAAATAGTAGCACTACAATCCTGTATAGTATTACTTGAACCATTTCTAATATATGCTAAATTAGTTTTTGCAGAGGTATAACTTAAAGTTGTTTGTGTGATATTATCTATTACACCGCTAATTACAGTATTAAATTCTACTGCACTACCTTTACTTACCAATACTGTACAATTTTTAATAAGAGGGGTAGTTAGATTAGTAAATTTAATAGCACCTTCGTATGATGTTATAGGTACTACATTAATTAAACTAATTCCATCTAGTGTAATATTATTTAAACCACTTGCTGTGATGGCTGCACTATTTAATTTAGTTCCATCGAGTACTACTTCTCCATTATGATTTAAGTCTGTACTTTTTTTAATAGTTATTCCAGAAGCTAATATATTAATTGGATCATTCAAGCCATAACTTTTAGATACAACTCCACCTGATATATGTAATGTAGAACCAGACTGCATTAAATTCCATTGAACTAATGAAAAAGATGTCCAAGCATTAGTCCAATTCAGGCCCGTATTATTTCCAGAAACAGCTGCATTATCTACATAGTAATTACTAACAGATGGATATATATACTCATAAGCACCAATATCCCATGCATTGCCAAGAGGTCGAGTAATATCACGAATATCCTTTTCATAAATAGAACTCAGAGTTTCTCCCGAATCTATGCACATAGAAGCTTGACTCAAGCGATAATCATCTTGTGATATATTATAAAAATAGGGAATAGCCTGTATGCTATTCGATTCGACTTTATATCTTGATGAAAAATCATCAAGTATGGAATATAATTCGTTCCCATCATTAAGAGAGATTATAAATTCATTATCTGTATAGTATAAATTATTATTAGACATGTAAGGAAACATATTATTTCCATAGTAAAGTTGATAATTAGTGTTGTAAGAAATAATATTATTCTTGAGTGTAATATAAATATCTGTAAGATTTCTAATTCCTTCTAGATTGTATACTATGGTATTATTTACAATGTTACTATCAGAATTATTTGTTCCATCTCCGGAACTTTGCCATCCGAGTTCTAAACCAGTCCCTAAATTATCATAGATTAAATTAGAAAATATACGTGCACCATTTTGTTTTCTTAAATATATTCCTCTTTGTGAATTTGCATATACTTTATTAAACTTGATTGTGGTTTCTATAAAAACATTTTGAGTCATCAAAGTATTTGGAATAACTGCAATACCACTACCATATAAGTTATTATGCACTTTATTATTTGTTATAGTATTATAATGTGCATTTCCAGATGCTCCATCTGTACTACGATTTTCAATATATATTCCATTTCCACCAGAATTATAAATATCATTATTTTCTATTAAATTACTAGACCCACCCTCTAATGATATTGAATCACTTTTATTTGTAACACCACAATCATGTATAATGTTATTTGTAATTTGGTTATAGTCACCTTTAACTAAAATACCATTTCCTTTTGAATTTCGTATTTCAAAACCGTTTACAATTATATAATTTTTATAACCATTCCAATTCCAGCCAGTTCCAGTACCAGAAGAAAAATCTATAATAACTTTATCATTTAAGTAATTAGATATAGTTATTGGATTACCAATAATTCCACCAGTCACCATTGTTAAACTAGTTTGTGTATAAGTACCTGATTTTATATAAACGGTGTCCTTGACTACAACTGTGTTTAAAGCTTTCTGTATTGTTAACCAAGGAAGTGATTCAGTTCCAGGATTACTGTCACTTGCACCAGGTAAATTTTTATCTACATAGTATATATTATAGTCTACTCCCATTAATAACGAGTCTCTTCTTTTGATAATACAGTTGTATCATCGGTTGTTTCTGTTTTAAAACCAATCCATACTTTTATAAACTTATTTTTTGGTATTCTAACTATAGTTCTATTTATTGGGACTGTGTTTATAAAATACCAGTCTCCATAAATATCACTAGATGGGTATGGCCATGGATACGTAGGAGGATACCCTAGTTTACTTATAAACATAAATATTGAATAGCTAGTTATATTTTTTAATTGCTTGGCTGTTAAAGTTACTGGTTGACCCAGTGCATTATAAAAATTAGTTTGAGATGAAGTTTTCATATCATCCCAAGCACAAATAAGCTCGTCAGTAGGTATAGTGTAATAACTTTTTCCAGGAACCTGAACTGTATTTTTAGTTATTAAATTAGTTACTCCAACAAACTCTTCGAGATCTGTTATTCCATAAAATAAGAGTGATGTTGTTGGACTTACTATAACTTCATTGTCTACAGCTATCTCACCAACTTGATTAAAAAATTCAACCTTGAAATGAAATAGTGTAGGTTTTTCTATTAATTCTAATTCAGATATACCAGTGATAGTAGTTAATAATTCATCAGTAAATGTGCTTCCAGAGTCTAAACTTAAATTTTCAAGTAATGTCCAAGTTAAAATTCCATCCTCTCGTGTATAAATAGATGCTGAAGCTACCTTACCCTGAGTTGTAGTTATATTATTTATTGTGTATAGAACTGTAGTTAATTCACCTTGCTTGGTTACTTTAGAATCTCCTTCAGAAACAATAATAGATGGATATGTTGCAAAAATAATTGGATCATAGATTACCCCGCTGCTTGTAGGAATTTCATCTACAACATCTATCTCTAGCCAATCTTTTTCAGTAAGATCTTTTCCAAAGAAACGTACTTGATAGTGGCCAGTTTTGACATTAAGAAAATAATAAAGACCTTCCTCTTCTGTTATATCTACGTCAAGTCTTTGCCCCTGTACATTATACAAACAGGCCTGCGCACCCAATACTGGAGTCCCATCGGCCTGTACTAACCAATTTTTATATGTGGCCATGCTTAGTCAGCTATTTGATTTGTTGCTCCATTCATAGAATAATAGGGTCTTCCTGCTACAGATACTGTACCTGTTAGACTACAACTATTATTAGGAGACCCTGTATCTGGATCCCAGGCATCTACTATAACTTTTCTATCAGCACCATATCTAGATAATATTCCCAAGCTTATTGGTTGTATGTGAATGCCAGTGCTAGATAACTCTATTGTAGCGGCAGAAGACTCTCTACCATATTGATAAACTCTTATGATTGCAGGATTTGCTCCAGATGCTCCTGTGATAGCTGTACAATTTACTTGTATTTCAGTTAAGACATAATCTGAAGGTAAATTTTGTTCACCCATTTTTCTACCTGCTTTAGTTGTACCACTAATCCATGTTTGCCCAGGAGCTGGATTGCCTGCTAAAGTATTTATAGTTACCGATTGTATTAAATTAGTTACTGCCATTATGCCTCCACAAATCTTAAAGAATTAGATAATATAGTTGTTTCTTCTGAACCAGTATATATAACAGAACCCATCAATGTATTTTCTCCCCACAACTCATTGTTAGCTCCAGAAATTAAATATTCATTCGTATATATACCAGTTGCTACAATAACACCAGATGCTACAACAATGTTGAAATTGAATGGACCTACTACAATACTATCATTAGGAACTATTCCTCCACCTCCAGAAGTAACTACACCTAAAATAGGAATACCTACAGGTTGATTATTTTGTATAGGTCTTACTCCTACTGTCCATTGAGTACTTTGATTTGTACTAATTTGTAAAGTTCTATTTACAGTTCTAACAAATGTGGCACCACTTTTTTTAGTTGTTCCATAACTAGAATTTTCCCAAGTAATACCACTAAGAGCAGTGTAACCTACTTCAAACTCATGTGGTGAAGTATCTCGTGAATCACTTTCCCAACCTTCTATATCTAATTTAAATCCATAAGCAGTTGAAGTTAGTGTTAATGTTCCAGCTGAAGTTGCACCATCTATCATAGGAAGCTTATTGTAAAACGGTGATGTATAGAAAGTCTGCACTTGTGATCCAATAATATGATCAGGATCATATACTCCAGGCAACATAGTAACATAAGCACTACTATGATCTTTATTTCCAGCTTTTATTGATAAGGACCATTTTTTATTCAATTCTAATTTTATAATATGTTCTGGATCTAGTGTAACATTGTCAAAATCTAATGGTACTATAACTTGTCTTTTTGTCAATCTACCATCGTAAAGGCTTTGTTCTGTAGCAAGTATTGTGTAGTATGTTACATCAGGATCTATTATTTTTGCTGGGTATACCGCCGATATTACATCCGCAAGTGTATGATCACTAGCAAGAGTAATTGTTCTAGTAACAGAATCATATGAATCAATATCATATATGTTGCCAGAAGAACTAAAATAAAATTGTCGTATTGTAGCTGCGCCAGAAGTTAAATTTAAAGTCTCTCCTGTGGTTGTAGTTGTATTTAAAACAATTTCATTTGTACTTTGTTTTGTACCATCGAGGCCATCCCAATTCCATTTCAAGTGTACATAACTCATTGAGTCTCTCGTAACATTAGAAGGACTAACACCATAAATTCTAAAATTGTTTGGGGTATTTACTCCTGGACCTTCTAATACTACTAATCTTCCTTCTGGATAATTATCACTACCTACCCCTACTCTAAATTCTGAAGAGTGTGTGCCTGGTAAATTGATATTACTTACATCATTTGCAGCTATAGATAACCCTGATAAAGTTAAATAACTTATATTAGACGTAGAAAATGTACCATCGGTAGCTATTAAATTATTTACTGTGGCTAAAGTAATTAATGCATTACTTAATGTTGTTGTATCTGTAACTTCTAGTGAATAATTATATACTTTACGATTAGCATTATCTATTCTAATTACATAATTATCTGAATAATCTAAAAATTCAAATGGACGATTATATGATACTGGCTTAATGTAACCACGTCCATATGTGGCTGCAATGTCTGTTCCTCCTATATGTTCAACACCAAATTTAAATATTGTAGATTCTGTTACTGTCGTGGGAATATGTGATAATTTAATAGTAGTGCCATCTGCACCAGTTGAAGTATTTTTTAAATCTAGCTCTACAGAAGGACTATAATAATTTCCTAAAAATCCAGAATTATTAATTACAAATCTTTGACCTGTTGGTAACATATCTATTTCATCTGGGTTAGGAATAGGATTAGTAAATCCGATTGCAAAATTATTATTTGTATCAAATGCTGCATAACCTCTATATTTTAAATCATCTTTAAAAATTAAAGCCGCAGTATTAAGAACTCCTGATTTTATATTTAACCATGCTGAAGTTGCACTACTTGTAGAATTTACTGTAAGTGGTCCAGTAATATTTGTGGTAGATAATGAAGATAAACCAGAAATTGTAATAGTTTCAGCCATTAAATTATCTGCCTCAAGAGAACCATTTACTTTATTTGCTCCAATAGAATCCCTATCTTTGAATAATAAAATAGAATCATCAATGATATCATGATTAACTCTATATGTGTAATCCTTACGAAGATCTATGATATCGTCTGTAGCTGTTCTAAGTTCGTTTACATCCTGAAATGTAAAACCGCTCTCTAAAATTATAGTAGAAACAGTACTAGTTTTTACAATAGCTAGAGGAATTTCATTTAATGGAATTTCAATAGCAACACTAGGAGTTCTTACATAAGCTACAACCTCATAGCTATCACTCCATCTAGAAAATTTTTCTGAATATGGTGACAATCCAGCTTTATCAAAAAAGAAAGCATTCATAGCTACAATAGGATCTGTACCCTCTTCAGTCCATCTCAAGTTTATTTGATAATATGTATTAGCAGCTATTGTACCCGTGTATGCTGATGAAAGTGAAAAAGTAAATGCACTCTCTACTAGAATTATACTTCCATCTTCTAGAAGTGCAACTCCAGGTTGTATAGTAAAAGTAGAATTATTAGCATCAGCTAAAGAAATTTTCAAACCAGTAGAACTACTTACTTGTTCACCATTTTTTAATGCATTAAGTGTTCCATAAGTACCAGTAATAGCATCTATTCTTTTATTTAGGTTACCATGTATAAGAGTTTGTAAATCGTCAAATACAGTTTCTAATTTTTGTACACTACCAGATGGTATTTTTACTCTATCCATTTTAATTTCCTATTTTAATATTTGATTAAATAATAAACTGCCCTATTCACTGGTCTTGTTTCGTCTCCACCAGAAGACTGGGTAATTGGATAACCTGCAGCAATATTCATGAATCCGGCAATATTTCCTCCACCAGCCACAGTATTTTCTGCCCAATGGTTTGCCATTTCATGTGTATGTGCCTTAAAATCTTCTGCCTGCAAAGAGCCCACAGTTCTTCCAGTGTCAGGATCAATTAAATTAGAAGGATCAAGACCTCTTAAGAACATTCCCATCAAGTCTGGTAACTGTCCAGAACCTCCCCACGAACTTCCTATTGCAGCGTGCAATTCTGGGTATGTTCCAGTAGAATAAGTAGCACCATTACAAAAAAACCATCCCGGTATAGGCTCTTCGAGGCTACTTGAAGACAATGCTCCAAGATTACCTCCATAACTTATTATAGTTCCTACTGGGACATATCTGTATAGAATATCTGACTTTACACTAGGATCAAATTCTAGAGTATTACCATTCATAACTATACCACTTATATTTACATTAAATGCTATTTTACTCATATCAATGGAAGCTGCAGAATTAATATCTGCATTTACTATTCTATTACTCTTTAAGGTAAGTGTAAATGTTGTAGCATCAGTGATAAAATCCAAATCACTATTTGAATTATTAGTTTTTGCTGCAACTGAAGTACCACCTACTCCGCCCAGTAATGTGTTTGAAGCCTGTCCAGACATTTTTGCTAATGTAACTACGCCTGATCGAATTGTTACTGTACCTGTATTACTTAGAGTAACATCACCACTAATTGGGTAAGACGTTGGAACTCCAGATCCAGCACCTATAAGAATATAACCAGAGTTCATTAATGCTAATTTACTATGTAGAATAGCACCATCAGCTATGATAGAAGCTCCACCACTGATGGTTACAGGACCATTTAAAATTTCTACATCTGTTGCCGTAGCTACAAGACCACTGGCGGTAAGTGTACCTTGAACAGCAAGGTCTCCTACAATTGTATGTGAGCCAGCAACTTTACCGAAAGTTATATTAGTATCAAGAGTTGTAGTATCATCTCTAAAATCAACAATTCTAGTTCCGTTATGTCTAAGTTCTAAATATTCAGAATTTAATTCTCCAGTTAAAGTAAAACTAGATGCTCCGTTAGTAAATATTAAAAATGTTGCCCCTCCACCTCCGCTAGCTTCTATTCTTAATTCTGGAGCATTAGATTTTATATGTAATTCAGAACTACCTGTCACAGTATGTCCATTTCCAACCGCAAGAAAATTATTTATAAGAACATTTCCACCAAATTGGGCCACATTACCCGCAGTCACAGAGGCTACTTTAACCCCAAGAACTTGACTTGCTTCATTCATTATACATATTTCTTTATTTGCTATAGATAGTACATTTGCTGATACAGTTGTTGTAATACTATCTGAACCAAGAAGTTTAAGAGAATAGGGACTTGCCTGAGTAACATCTATATCAGACACTGAACCAGAATCTGAGGTTACTAAAAATAAAGAAGCTGTTTCTAAATCTCGTCTAGAAACATTCATGGTATTAGTACCACTTCTATTTGTAGATATTAGGGTTTTATTTGTTAATATTTGTGTTGCAGTAGTTCCAACTATAGAACCTGCTACAGCACCAATAGTATTAGAAATACCAATAACTTCATTGTTTATTGCACTAATATTTGCATTCCATTGAATACGCCCAGCATTTGGCGTATCCGTTGTAAGTACACTTGTGATACTCGCCATTTTTTACTCCCTTTTCAAAAATTTATATATTTTAATATAGTATAAATTGTATCAAAAATCAATTGAATTTTAAGTTAAATATGTATATCTTAATTCTGCATCTCCAAGTACAAACACTGTTTGGCCCCAAGTTGTAAATGAGTGTGTTCCGTATACATTTTGCTCTATATCTACATCTACATTATTATCACAATCCTGTACATTCAGACGGAAAAGATAGTATCTATCTACAGGAGGAGTAGTTAGTGTAGTAGTAGTTTGTATATCTGTTGGATTATCCATAGTACAAGCAAGTTGAGTCCCAAGTGTAGACACTAGTGGAGCTACATGTGACCAAGCATATACAAGTATATCATCCTCAGGATCAGTTATAACTCCGGATAGGGTAGCTAAATCTCCTTTATTATAGAAACTACTGCCAGTCCATATATATCCACGCGGAGGTAAATTAAAGTAATTTACAAGTAATCCTGCAGGAGTAAGTGAACTAGAATAATAATCAATAAATGGTGGATAATGATTAAGTCCATATGTTCGACAACTTCTTTCTATTCCGAGTGTATACCAAAATTGCTCTGGGTTGTTTTCTGTTAGTTCTTCTATTATTCCACTAGAGCTAATGTAATCATGTAGAGAAATGCCAGATGCTAGAATATCATACCTATCTACATTACTACCTATTTCTAGAGAAGTAGTTAGAGGTAAAGGAAATTGATATGTATTACCACCAGAAATAGATACATAATTATACATACCATCATCCCAAACATTATCTACAGTTCCAGATTCATATGAAAATGGCATTCCAGAAATTAAACAATATGCATCACGTAGATTACCAAAACTTGGTCCTTTAGATAGAACATTGGTTAATGCCTGTGAAAGATGCTTGAGATGTTCAGCATAATACTGTCGTTCTTCAAAATATGTGAATGCACCAGTTAGCCATCCACTAATATAAGGAGTATAAGCATTATCACGTATAACATTTTCTGGAGCATTTAATTCTCCAAAAGCCTTGAAATATAAGTTAGTTAATGATGGTAATAAAAATAATGATTGTGGAGCATTAAATACTTCTCGTGTATCTACATATTCATCATAAGCATATGTAGAAGGATCCCCATAAAATCTAATATAGTGCAAGCCATCTATATCATAGTCTGTACCTTCTATCAGAACATTCCCAGTATTTATTCCACTTAAAATTGGAATAGTAAGATAAACATAATTATTTGGAAGTTCATATAAATAAGATGAAATTGTAGTATTACTCACTGGAAGAGTATTACTCCCTGGAAGAGTAATATCATTTATAATTGAAATTGTTCCATCATCAGTAAAATAAGTATTATTAGTATTTGTTATATAATAATATTCATTCTGTAATCTACCATATATGTTATAACTTTTTATACCACTTATAGCTTCCCAAGTAACTGTATTAGGATTCGAGTATAAGTCTGACTGACCACTGATTATAATGAGTGAATCACTTGGTAAAGTTTCACCATGAACATCAAGAGCAGTTATTTTATAATTATAAATTATATTATCTCCAGATGGAGCTGCATTGTAACCACTAATAGTTGTAGGAGCTTCATATCTTTCAAGTTCTACATTTTGATAGTCACCATCAAATATTATATCATAGTCTTGATATTGTTCTTCTATATATCCAGGAGTATAATCTAAATATCCTGCTAAAGTTACTTGAGCTAAATCATATGGAAGTCCTTCCATAGAATTAAATAACTGTTGCCAGTATGTTTCAATTATTTCCTTTTCTTCTCTAGGAACAAAATCATAAAAGGTAGAAAGTCTGTTCCAGAATTTAGAAAAATTTGTAGTATTGCTTGGATTAAACATTATACTTGTGTTACTCCGTATAATTCATCTTGATTAGTGTAGAATCTACTTACATTATCTGAATCTATAGTATATGTGGAACCAGTTAATGTTGAAATAGTTACTCCATACTCCGTATTATTTTCTCTTATTGAAATATCCATATCAGTGTTTACATACGTAGCACCATTATCATACATTACATTAATTATGTCTGATATATTAAATGAAGTATCAACGAGTGTATTAAAATACTCTACTAATTTTGCTTTCATTTCTTCTTCAGACAATCCTCCAGAATATTCGATACGCTCTGCTGTAATTATTGTTGGTGGCATAGCTTTAACCATAATATCGGCTGCTGGATATCTAGAATCTGGGTCATTAATTAATGAATCTATTAATGCTCCATTTGCCCAATAATAATATGTTATCTCTACAAGAGTATTTTCCATATTTTCAATATCAAAACTAATTACTTGATTTGATTCTTTAGAAAAAGATTTACTACTAAGTAAATTATTTACTGTATAAGTTGATTGATCAAATATCACTTTAGAAATACCTTCTTTTATTTCTGCTATTTCTACTATATAAGGATTAATTCCCTGAATACTCTTAAGGGTAATTGTGCTACCTGGCATTAACACACTAACAGTTCCTTTCTTTATGTTATTTGGATCATGTACATACACATCTACTGCATTTCCTCTATGCACCTGATTAGCTAATACATTATTCATTTCAACATAATATGTTCTTAGTGTATGTTCAGTATCATTAGGAAAATTTGCACCACTATTAGCTGCACTTGCTGCAATATTTACATATCCTTCTGCATCCAAATAATATGACAACGGTATTAAATTCATAGATATTTGTTGTGCATCTCTATTATCATTTATAGTTGCAATATGGGTACCAGCTGTTTCCCATACTTCATTTTGTATATTGTATACTGCCATTTTTACTTTGCTGTGACCAGTTTCACCCGCAAGAATAAATTGTTCAACATCATATCCAACACCATAATAATTGACCTGTGCTTCTTCAGAAGGTTCGAAATAAACCGTGTCTGGTTTCAATCTAAATAAATGCATAGGGAAAGTTTCTGCAAATGTTTTTATTAATAAATTATCAACATACCATTCGCAGTTTCTAGTTTCTGCCACTGCAATACCAAAATGATTTCTAGAGCTTTCTAGTATTTCAAGTCCTGTATCAGTTTCTATCTTATCGCCAGATTGAACTACATATGGAGGATATGTTTGACCTCTATTTATAACACGATTTTCATTTGCATAAGGATCTACTGGTGGATTTGCTACATCATAAATCCATGCCTCTACCCCCATCTTTTCATAAAGTTTTATCTTAAATTGATATGTAACTTCAGGTTCAATCCAAACTTTAGCTGCTTGCAAAAATTGATTCTTACCACTTGTTTGATCCCACAATTGTTCATGACCTACCCAAATATTTTCTTGAAGAATATCATTGTCTACAAGATATACATTATATCTCATTAATTCTGGATTTGCTTCTATATACCCAGGACCAGTTATAGTTGGTGTATATCCATATAATTCTTTAAACTTTAATAAGTCTGCAGTACGATATTGGCTGTCATCTAATTCTCTATAATAAACGTTAGATTCAGTCTGAGTTGTTCCCTGACCACCTGTATTTATTGGCGGAGTTGCATTCAAGCTCCAATTACGATTTATGCGTAATAAAAATTCTGGTTGTTTACGCCAAGCAATACCAAACCCATCATGTGGTAAGAAAATTTCTGAATTACGCAACACAGTTATATATGCCATTTCTCCATCTTCTGTATTATCTGTAGTCATCATATCACAAAAAATTTCAATACCTAGATGTTGTTCTATAGGTTTATGTATTATTGGTGATAAGTTATTATAACTACTTGGAGATAAATAAGTAAAAATTTGCTGTTGTGCATTTTCAATTTGTCTATCACTTTCTGATAAAAGCATTTCATAAATACCAGATATCTGAGCTAATGGCATTGATACACTACTTGCAGCCTCTCCACTTAGAGTTTTACCCATTCGTAATTTATTAGATACAATACCAAATTCATCCAAGTAAAAGATTGTATTATCTGGGTGTAGTCCATCATGTATTTGCCACATACCAGAAGCAAGTATCATTTGTAAATCTGGCTGTATGCCAATCAAATTAGTAAATGTGTCTCCCCAATATTCTCTTATAATTACATATTGATCCTGCTGTGCATAGTGCATATCATATAATTTATATATACCTTGATACATGTCATTTGAAAATTCACTTGTCCAACCAGTTATTGATGGAAATTGAATATCTTCTGTTTCATCAAGATCTAAAAAGTTTCCTGAAAATGCCATGTGTTTAGAATCATACTCTCCAAAATGTACCCCAGAATAAGTATATTCATAATCTATTGATTTATAATTCTCTATATCCTGCACATCACTAGTTAAGTCCCTAATCATTTTTAAATCACCAGCACCAACTACCTGAACATCAATCACATCAGTATAATTATCCATTATTGTTTCTTTGATAGCTAATGGAGAAGCTAAAGATTTCCCATGGATAGTGTTCTTTATTCTATTATATAAATCACTATTAGTTTCTGTATCAGTACCTCCAGAAATTGCTTGTAGGTTTATTATTTTAATAGGAGTGGATGCTAATTTACCCATAGCTGTAAATTGAGAATTTGGATCTGCATTTCCTGCAATACCGTCTTTATCAGCAATAATTTGTATGTCTCCAGTAATGTAATAAGGATATTGACTAATATTACTTTCCATCTGAGATTTAGTTATAGAATAATCAAAGGTAGTTTTATATGTTACATCATTATATTTAAGTGCCGTACCCTTTGGGATAATTATAGCTTTTGGAGAATTATAATAAAATCTAATATAACCTGTAGCCATTGATCCAGCCTTTCTTTCTAATAAAAATGTAGCAGCAACTGCATTTAACTGGTCTTCAGTTAAATTATCAACATCATCTAGAGTCATTTGATTTAATACTGCAGTATGATCTAATTGATATGGCTCTAAGATTGACACTAAAGGACTAATTAAAAAATCTTTTAGTACAGAACCATCTCTAGTATCAAGTTCTGGATTATATTGTTTAATTTTTTCACGGATGTAATTGGGTATATTTATCATTTTTTACTCCTTAAGGTATCTGAACATAAACTTGATCTCCACTGCGAGTGTTTACTTCTAACACAAGAATCCAGCCACCATAGACTTCATCCCATGTATAACTTTTTAATACTAATGAATCTAAAATTTCATCATCATATAAACGATGCCCGTTTATTAAATCTTCTGTCTGTTCTCTCTTTACTTGTTCTTCTAATTTTTTTAATATAACCGGAAAAGTACTTCTTACGTTTTCTAGTTCATCTTCACGGTATACTTTCATTAATTCATAAAAAACAGTTCCAGTATCAGGAGAATATATATCACTACCAATTTGTGTGAACATTAGTTTTATTATTCTTTGAGCTAAACCATCTCTATTAGATACATGACTAAGTGGATTCTGAATGCTAAATTCAGAACTTGTCCTGTCATCTGAAAACTTCAAAAC
>Ga0172368_10003723_pt1 | contig 18252 bp, 12 predicted proteins | sample Lak11m_FD_114540 | JGI IMG/M metagenome (GOLD analysis project Ga0172368, IMG submission 114540) | Freshwater microbial communities from Kabuno Bay, South-Kivu, Congo - kab_022012_11m | ecosystem: Environmental > Aquatic > Freshwater > Lake | place: Democratic Republic of the Congo: South-Kivu...
AGGACGCAGAGGGGATTGCGATTGAAAAAGTGGTTTCGTACATACTTGAATTTTCACAGCTACCACCAGATGCAAAGAAGGAATAATAATTCATTCTTTTCTTAGCGACTCTGCGTCCCCCGCAGTGCGGGGCAGGTTTGCGAGAAATATTTTGCGCGGAGACGAAAAGCCCCGCAAACGGGGCAAAGGGAGGCTGATTAACCCTGATCTTCAGGTAAGTGGGAACAGAACCAACGGACACCCTATAGGCTTCAGCCCTGATTGATCTTTTTCGAGTTGCCGGATCATTTCAGGTGTTAATTTCATTTCATCTCCGTGTAAATGGTTTTTTAAATATCAGAATTATTTTTCGAAAATTCCCAGTGACTCTGTTTCGCTAAGCTCCACTTCGTTTCGGTGAATTAATCCATTTAAACAAAAGTTCTTACACTACCACAGTTTATCAAAATTGGTGGTCATACCTAATCTTGCCTCCTTATATAGTGGATTAATTTCTTCAAATTCTTATGTTAGTATTGGCAAAGATTTCTAATATCCCTGAGTTCTATTATGTTTACTACTGTAAGATACTTTGTGAAAACAAGCATTATTTTTCTCATTACCGGTATTTCCACCGGTCTTTTTATGAGTTTTTCAAAATATTTTATGAAGCAGGGTTATGGATATGAACTTGTATCAGCCCATACACATCTCATTCTGATAGGCTCAGTCATGATGATGATTATGGGAGTTGCTATATGGTTTTTTCCGCGGGCTGCAAAAGACGATAAAAAATATAACCCTGATCTAATATTAGTTACGTATATCATTATGACCGCTGCAACTGCGCTTCGCTTTACAGCACAGGTTATTTTATCGTTTACAATAATTGAGTGGCTGGAGATATTGGTTTTTATTGCTTCGATGCTCCAGACGTTAGCAATAATACTTTTCTTCTATACTATTTGGGGAAGGATCAGGGCCGTGGGCAGCCAGATTAGGGAGGCGAGGGGTGAAAAATTTTGAACAAATACCACATTCTTGTTAATATCTGTACATTATCGCCAGATGATATTTTCCCCAAAGTGGTTTATTAATCAATTCAACGCGCCTGGCGATAAACTTGCTTATTAAATTCACCACAGGTTACCTATTTAAAAATCTGTCGTTCCTATAGCCGGAGTTATACCGGATTCATAACCCTTTATTAAGATTCTTTTTGTCGGGCATCTCACAGGCAATCGAGATTGTACAATCTTATTGCAGGTAATAGTGCTTCACATTCCAACATCAATTTTCAGAATTTGATTGATAATGTGCAAATACCGGAGCGGTCAATCTGGCTGTTAAGTTTGAGGGTTCTTCAAAAACGTCATAAAAAAACGTAAACTAAAATTTGACATCATGTCGGATTAATGTTATATTATAATCAGAATAAAAATTCTGTTTATAACATTCTTTGGATGGTTTTATGATCTTAAAATTGAAATGTAGATTCCAAGCCCTAAGACTTGGAATTACAAGTTTCAAGCGGTAATAAAAGCCCGGAAATTGTAAACACATAAAATATAATTCGAAGAAAGTACAATCGATAAAAAGATAAGGATATCAAGAATAAATATTTATCTGTAATCAACATATTATTAACAATAAAAAACAAGGTAAAACATGAAAATAATCAAATATATAGTCGTTATCAGCATCATGCTTGCGGCTTGTTCAGGTAACGAAGATAACGAGAGTAGTAAGAAAGCTACAATGAATGCAAAAATGGCTGAAAAATTTGGACTGACAGTATTCCAATATGAGAATGGAATCGGGCCCATTACGGAGAGTGTACAATTACCAACAGCAATAGATATGATCAAAGCCAAATCTGGTGAAGCGATTTTCACCGAAAAATGCTCGCAATGTCATAAACTTGATGAACGTTATACAGGACCAGAACTCAGAGATGTGACTAAGAGGCGGACACCAGAGTACATCCTGAATATGATAATGAACCCGCAGGAAATGACACAAAAGCATCCTGAAGCTAAAAAACTGCTCGCAGTTTATGCAAATCAGATGACCTTCCAGAACGTCACCATGGAAGATGCAAAAAATATTCTCGAATATTTAAGATCAGTCAATAATTAACCTTGGAGTTTATATGAAGACAAAACTGTGGATTAGCTTTTTCTTTATTACAATTACCGTCGCCTTTCTTATGAAATGCAGCGGAGGTTCAGATAATTCCGGCTTCAGTGATGCGGCTGAAAAAGTCTATGTTGCCCCGGGACATCAGGATGAATTTTATGCTTTTATGTCAGGTGGTTTTAGTGGCCAGGTTTCAGTTTATGGGCTGCCTTCAGGAAGATTGTTCAGGATTATTCCTGTTTTCTCGCAATGGGCTGAAACAGGATACGGATACACAGAGGAAACAAAACCTATGCTCGAAACTACTTTGGGACAGATACCCTGGGATGATGCCCATCATCCGGAACTCTCACAAACAGATGGTGTGCCGGACGGGAGATGGTTATTTATTAATGGGAATAACACTCCTCGTATCGCAAGAATTGATCTTCATACATTCGAGACCGCTGAAATAATAGAGATTCCGAACTCAGCCGGGAATCATGGGTCACCCTTTGTAACGATGAATACAGAATATGTAGTTGGCGCAACAAGATTCAGTGTGCCAGTTCCTCAAAAAGACGTGTCAATTGCCTCCTATAAAGAAAATTTCAAAGGCACACTTTCCTTTATTAAAGTAGATCAGTCCACAGGGCATATGGATCTGGATTTCCAGATACTTGTTCCCGGATTTAACTATGATCTGGCACATGCAGGTAAGGGGCCTTCTCATGGGTGGGCGTTTTTTACGTCTTATAACAGCGAAGAAGCTAATACACTGCTTGAGATAAACGCATCAAAAAACGACAAAGATTTCATTGCGGCAGTCAATTGGAAAGCAGCTCTTGAATTTCTGAAGCAGGGGAAAGGGAAAACATTTATGGCAGATTATTATGTCAACCGCTACGATGAAGAATCCCACACTGCAACCTCTGAGGTGAAGAAAATGGTGCGTGTACTGAACCCGGCTGATTGCCCCGGACTAATTTACTACCTGCCAACGCCGAAATCTCCACATGGGGTTGATGTGGACCCATCCGGAGAATATATTGTTGCCGGTGGAAAACTTGCCACAGTCATTCCCGTCCATTCATTTTCAAAAATGCAGCAGGCTATAAGTGACAAAAAATTTATCGGGAATATTGATGGTATTCCGATTCTCGATTACGAAGCTATAAATGCCGGAGAGGTTCAGGATCCGGGACTTGGTCCGCTCCATACCGAATTTGACGGACAGGGGTATGCTTATACTTCTGCTTTTATTTCCTCGGAGGTTGTCAAATGGAAACTCGGCACCTGGGAAGTGGTTGACCGTATTCCCGCATACTATTCGATAGGACATCTTATGATACCAGGGGGAGATAGTAAAAAGCCTTTCGGTAAATATCTTGTTGCTCTCAATAAAATTACAAAAGACAGGTACCTTCCAACAGGTCCGGAGCTCTGTCAGTCGGCACAGTTAATTGATATTAGCGGCGATAAAATGAAACTTCTGCTCGATTTCCCCACTGTAGGAGAGCCGCATTATGCGCAGGCAATTCCTGCCGATATGCTGATTAATAAACAGGCGAGGATTTTCGAGCTCTCAAAGAACAAACACCCCCATAGTATTAAAAGTGAAAAAGAAACTAAAATATACCGTGAAGGCAAAAATGTTCATGTCTATATGTCAGCTTCGAGAACTCATTTTAAGCCTGATAATATTGAGGGAATTAAAGTTGGGGATAAAGTGTTTTTCCATGTCACAAATCTCGAACAAGATTGGGATATTCCGCACGGTTTCGCTATTAAAGGCGCTAATACGTCTGAATTGCTCATTATGCCGGGGCAGACAAAAACCCTAATCTGGGAAGCGAAATATGAAGGCATTTATCCTTTTTACTGCACTGATTTCTGTTCAGCTCTGCATCAGGAAATGCAGGGATACGCTCGTGTTTCAGCCCGTAATTCGAATATAGAACTCAGTATGAACTGATATTTTTTAGTCGGGGACCAAAGATCCCCGGCATTTTTATTATTTAGAATAGAGTATCTAATGAGAACGACAAACAGAGAAGCCACCATCATTATTATTGCTTCGCTGATGCTTATCGGCGCATATTATTTCCCGATCTGGCAGATTGATCTTAATGCACCGCAGTATCCTGAGGGAATTGGGCTAAGAATATGGGTTGACAAGATCACCGGAACGAACGAATTCGATCTTAGCAACATTAACAAACTGAATCACTATATAGGCATGAAGGAGATTGAACCGAATTCAATTCCCGAGCTATTGTTTATGAAATATATTCTTGCCTTTTTTATTCTTACAGGTCTGCTCATTGGTACGTTTAGATTCCGGAAAGCCGTCCCAGTCTGGATGTTCTTGTTGATATTTGCACTTGCTGCAGGCATATATGACTATTATCTGTGGGGTTATGATTACGGGCACGACCTGAACCCGGATGCTCCCATAAAGGTGCCTGGAATGGCATATCAGCCTCCATTGATCGGGGGGAAACAATTGCTCAATATGAATTCAGTCTCCTTACCGGGAATTGGCAGCTATTTTATCGGACTTAGTATTTTATTAATGCTTTATACAATTTATACCGGGAGAAAAAGTAAAATGAAAGTAAAAAAAACTGTATTACAATCAATGCTTCTTATAGGGTTGCTTTTGTCAGGGTGCACTTCAGAGCCGGAACCAATAAGATATGGAAGCGATACTTGCGATCATTGCAATATGCAGATATCTGACCCAAGATTTGGCAGTGAACTTGTTACAGCAAAAGGAAAAATCCTCAAATTTGATTCAATCGAGTGCCTTGCAGCTTATTCAGTGCGGCATACTGATTCGGAAGGAGATTTGTTTGTAACTGATATCGAAACAAAGGAACTCATAAATAAAGAATCGGCATACTTTATGAAAAGTGAACAATTAAAAAGTCCGATGGGGCTTAATCTATCTGCAATCGGCGATAGTGCTGCCTTCAGCAGAAACCTGGAGCATTTTTCAGGACAAAAACTGCAATGGGATGAAATCTGCGCTTATGTAAATGAAAGGTGGTATGAGTAAAACCAACTGGATTGCGGCAGTTATCTTTATTATCCCGGTTCTGATAACAGGGAGTATTGTCAAAGTTAATCAAAAAATGGGTGCGGCATCTATTTCCGAGGCAATAATAAAGGCTGGTTCAGGCGACACTATTTTCTTTTCTGAAGGAACGTATTTCCTGCAAGAACTTGTTATCCCCAAAAAACTGGTACTTATTGGATCGGGAAAAGCAGTTCTTGATGGAAATGGGAAAAATCAGATTCTTACAATCAGGAGTGACTCAGTTGTTATCTCAGGTTTGGTATTTAAACACTCCGGTGTAAGTTTTATTCGTGAGAATTCGGCGGTGTATCTCGATTCGGTTAAAGGGTGCATAGTCAGGGGTAATAATTTTACAGATAATTATTTCGCCGTTTATCTTGCCAGATCTTCGGACTGTATTATTGAAAATAATAAGATTGAGGCATCATCACGAAGGGAATCACTTTCGGGGAATGGAATACATCTCTGGTACTGCAGGAATATTTCAATAAGCAATAATATTATTAACGGGCATCGCGATGGCATTTATCTTGAATTTGCAAGAGAATGCGGGATTTTCGGAAACAAAGCTGCCGGGAATCTTCGTTATGGTCTTCATTTTATGTTTTCCGATAGCTGCAGTTACAACCAGAATTCTTTTACCGACAATGGCGCTGGCGTTGCGGTAATGTACACAAAAAACGTGACCATGCAGCAGAACAAATTTATCGGGAATTGGGGCGGCGCTTCTTATGGCATATTGCTGAAAGATATTTCAAAAAGCAGTATCACACAGAATTATTTTTATAAGAATTCCTGTGGGATTTATGTCGAAGGATGCGCTGATGTCAATGTTCAAAATAATGATTTTATTGAGAACGGATGGGCTGTCCGGCTTATGGCTAACTCAGTGAACAATTTATTCAACGCGAATAATTTTATTGGTAATACTTTCGATATATCAACCAACAATATTAGAAATTACAACTCTTTCAGCGGTAATTATTGGTCGGAATATGCCGGCTACGACCGAAACAGGGATGGATACGGAGATGTGGGGTACCGTCCGGTCAGATTGTTTTCACTAATTGCTGAAATGAATGAGATGAATCTCATTTTGCTCCGTTCATTTGCAGTTCATCTCCTCGATCTTGCAGAAAAGGCATTCCCCCTTCTGACCCCGGAAACATTGATTGATGATTTTCCAAAGATGCGAAAAATATTAAATGATACGAATAACTGATCTAAATAAAAGTATTGGGCGGCTTAGTATCCTTTCCGGAATGAATATTCATTTCAGGAAGGGGAGAGTAACTTTTATTATCGGTCCAAATGGTTCCGGTAAAAGTACTCTTATTAAAATAATACTCGGACTTATGAAACCTGATACTGGTGAAATAATGGTGGGAGATGCTATACTTAATGGTGATTCAGAGTATCGGCAGAAGATAGGTTATATGCCTCAGAGGATACAGTTTCCTGAGAATCTGACAGTCCGGGAGATATTTGAACTAATAAAAAAACTTAGAAATTCCGATGGCGAACCTGAGAAGAACCTGATAAGCGATTTCAGTTTAGACAAAGAAGTAAGTAAACGTCTCAGTTATCTTTCGGGGGGAACCAGACAGAAAGTGAATGCTGTAATTTCGATGATGTTTAACCCTGAGATTCTAATACTTGATGAACCGGCTACTGGTCTGGACCCGGTAAATTCTCGCATATTCAAAAATAAAATTTTAGCCGCAAAGAATGAGGGTAAAACAGTCATAATAACATCACATTTGTTTAATGATATTGAGGAACTCGCCGATGATCTGGTTGCTTTAATTGAAGGGAAAGTGGCGTATCAGGGTTCATACGAGGGTATTTTCACCGTCTCAGGCAGCGGCGATCTCGAAACAGCTCTTGCCACTCTGATGACTGGAGTACCAGTATGAAAGCAATGCTAAAACTGTCCGAATATCAATTGCGGGATGTAATAAGGAGCAAGTGGTTTACTTTCTACACATTGTTTTTTGTATTAGTCTCTTATGGCTCGGTAACTTTTTCAGGAAATGCTTCAAAGGTGATTGTCATTCTTCTGAACGTGTACATAATGTTTATCCCGTTAGCTTCCATCGTCTTTAGCAATATCTACTTCTATCACAACCGCGGAAATATTGTATTCCTTTCAACTCAACCCATTCACAGAGATACTATCTTTTCCGGGATATTTATTGGCACTCTGATACCCACCCTTCTTGGGGCTAATTTGGGGACATTGCTGCCCCTTTTGTTTTCAGATTTACTTGCCGGAGATAGTCTCTGGAATTTGATGCTTCTGCTATTATTGGGTACCGCGCTTTCAACTATTTTTATCAGCCTCGGGTTTATGCTGGCTGTTCTTTTTAAAGACAGGTTGAAAGGACTTGTAATCTCAGTATTCCTGTGGCTTTTTATGTCAGCGCTTTATGATCTGTTTATTCTCATGTTTATCAGATATTTCCAGGATTATCCGATTGAAAATGGGGTTCTGGTCCTTACCCTCGTAAATCCGATTGATCTTGCAAGAATCTCAATGCTTTCCCGTTTGGATATTTCAGCGCTTATGGGTTACACAGGAGTAATTTTTAACGAATTCTTCAGCGGCAGTTTCGGTCTGTATCTTACTCTGATTTGTTTGTTGCTTTGGGCTTTTATTCCTTTTCTAATAAGCATTTTCATTTTCCGAAAGCAGGATCTCACTTGAGAAATGTGGCGCTTTCTTTTTACTAGTATAAACGGAAGTAATTATTGGACACTTGAGGTATAGCTCGGAAATTTATCAGAACCTAAAATCGCAGTAGAATAAAATTACCGGACTAATTTACATTTTCGTCATTATGAACGTGGAACTTTATTAAGAACGAGCAAGGATTTAATAAATATAAAAAGGAATTATAAGAATGAAACCTTTATTATTTTATAATAGTATTAATTCAGTGTTCACACTATATTTCCCAATATTAATAATACTTGTTTTGTTTCTGTCGTGTGATAAACTTGTTGACGATAATGATAATTCTTCAGGGTTATTAGAACAGGAAAGTCCGCTGATCATCGACAGATTCCCTGAAATTAGCCAAACTGGCGTCGATACTGGAATTACGGTTTCGATTCAACTTTTAGAAGCAACAGGTATTAAGAATCTATCCTGTGAAATCACTCAATACCCATATTCAGACTCAGCATGGTACACTCAGGAAGAAATGAAGTTCTCGCAAAGCCGCAAGGGGAGCAGATTAAGCCACGAAGTGAAGGTAGAAATTAGAAGGTAGATTATACGTTGACGGGCGAAGGCGGGGACGCAATGGGTTGATTAACCCTGACCTTCAGGTCAGTGGGAACAGAACCAACGTACACCCCATGGGCTTCAGCCCTGATTGAAGAAATGAAGTTCTCGCAAAGCCGCAAAGCGAGGAGGTAAAAGGTAGTAGTAATTGAATCTCAGAGAAGCGATTTAATGCGTCTAACACCAGGCACAAAAAGAGAAATAATAATTCTGTTCTTAGCGACTCTGCCCCCCCCCCTGCGGTGCGGGGCAGGTCTGCGTCTTAGCGTGACATTTTGTCACCAGGAGCAGCAGATATTTTTTTGTAATCCTGAAAAAACTTTTATATATTTGTTTTCTGTTTTTTTATTTATGGCGGGGTAGCTCAGCAGGTTAGAGCAATGGAATCATAATCCATGTGTCGGGGGTTCGAATCCCTCCCCCGCTACTAAAATTCTTAGGAAAATTGAAATGTATTATTTTTTAGTTTCAGTAGCTTTAGTATTATCTTTTCTCTTAATCATAATAGTTCTTATGCAGTCGTCGAAAGGCGGCGGATTATCCGGAACATTAGGCGGATCGGGTGCAGGATTGGGTACAATGTTCGGTTCCCGCAGGACAGCCGACTTCCTGAGCAGGGTAACCTGGTGGCTGGGAGCAGCTATTATTGTAATTACTCTGCTTGTTAATATTCTTTTCCTTCCGGGTAAATTGACAACTTCGCAGAGAGAAAGTATTATTCAAAGCTCACGTCAGAATCAGGTTCCAACTCAGCCTGTTCTTCCGCAGCAAAGCACTCAGACTCCTCCTGCTGCCGGCGGCAACTGATAAACATATTTTCAAAAGGTTTGCAAAGGCTTTTTCCATTCCGGAAAAAGCCTTTTTTGTTTTAAACCGGTGATAGTGCTTCAAGCCTGCCGTATATCAGGGAACCGGTTTCTTTCCATTTCGTCAAATTACAGGAAGAAAACTTTTTTTGGAAGATTTTCTTATCTGTGATAATAATTTAAATATGTGTAAATTCATCTATAACTTTCGGTCAATCTATAACCAACAAAAAGATAAAATATGAAAAAATCTATTCTGATATTCTTATTGCTGTTGATTGTTTTCAGCGTAAAAGAATCAATTGCAGCCGTCCCGGCTGAAAAAGACGGCGCCGACTCCCTGAAAAACATTTCACTTCAGGGACTGAAATTCCGCCCGATAGGTCCCGCGATAACCGGGGGCAGGATAAGACACATTGCAGTAAATCCGGATGATATTTCGGAATACTATGTTGCATCAGGCAGCGGTTCACTCTGGAAAACCACTAATCGCGGGGTGACTTTCAGCCCGGTTTTTACCAGCCAGAAAACTTATGCCACTGGTTCGGTTACGATCGACCCCGGCAACAGCAATGTGGTCTGGCTTGGGACAGGTGAAAACAGTAATCATTATAACACCGCTTATGGCGATGGTATCTATAAATCCGAAGACGGCGGGAAGTCATGGAAAAACATGGGGCTGAAAAAATCGGAACATATCGGCGCCATCGTCGTTGACCCTGAAAATTCGAATATAGTATATGCTGCGGCGATGGGTTCATTACGCAGGGAAGGCGGAGACCGCGGGATTTACAAGTCAACAGACGGCGGCGCGACCTGGGAGCGTGTGCTTTTTGTAAGCGATTTCACGGGCTTCTACGAAGTACACATGGATCCGAGGGATAACAATCTGCTTTATGCCATTGCACAGCAAAGGATGCGAAAACTTTATACAGGGGTCAGCGGCGGTCCTGAAAGCGGCATTCATAAATCAACAGATGCGGGTAAAACCTGGACAAAACTTTCCGGCGGACTTCCTTCAGGGGATGTCGGCAGGATCGGCATGGATATTTCGCCTGTTAATCCCGATTACCTTTACGCAGTTATCGAAGCTAAAGAAGGTGAAGGATTTTACCGGAGCACAGACAGGGGCGCAAGCTGGACAAAACAAAGCTCTTATGCATCTTCCTATAAATTTTATTTCCAGAAAATCTTCTGCGACGTGAGCGATGTTGCCCGGGTTTACAGCATGGATGTTTTTCTTCAGGTAACTGAGGACGGCGGCAAAACTTTCAACAACCTCGGCGAAAAGTACAAACACGTGGATAATCACGGAATGTGGATCAATCCCGCCGACGCTGAGCACCTTATTGTCGGCTGCGACGGCGGACTTTATGAATCTTACGATCAGGGCAAAAACTGGGATTTCAAGAGCAATATCCCCATAGCCGAAGTTTACAAAGTAGCCACCGATAACGATGCTCCGTTTTACAATGTCTATATAGGTACGCAGGATAATAACAGTCTTTTCGGTCCTTCCAGAACAATCAGTTCAGGCGGGATAACTAATCAGGACTGGGAATTTACACTTTCGGGAGACGGCTTCCAGACTCAGGTTGACTGGCAGGATCCGAACATCATTTATGCGCAGTGGCAGAACGGCGGGCTTACCCGCGTGGATAAAAAGAGCGGCGAAAAGCTGAACATCAAACCTTATGATTTTGCAGATACCGCTTACAGGTTCGATTGGGATTCTCCGCTTCTTATCTCACGCCACGACCATAAACGCCTCTTTTTCGGAGGGAACAAGCTTTTCAGGACAGACGATCAGGGCAATACCTGGCAGGAGATAAGCCCCGATCTTACCCGCGGCGTTCCGCAGAATTTTCAGAAGCTTATGGGCAGAAGCTGGAGTATTGATGAACTCGCATCGAAAGGCAGCATGGCATATATTACGGCAATTGCGGAGTCGCCGCTCGATGAGAATGTACTTTTTGCCGGCTCCGGCGACGGATTGATACATTACACAATGGATGGCGGCAAGACCTGGACTAAAGCCTCATCAGTTAAGGGACTTCCGGAATATGCAAGAGTGCATCAATTAATTGCTTCGCATTTCGATAAACTTGTTGCGTATGCGGCCTGCCATAATTTTGTTGACGGCGATTACCGTCCGCTGCTTTACAAAACCTCGGACGGCGGCAAAACATGGATTTCGATTAATGCAAATCTGCCGGAAACAGGAAGTACTTACACAATAGCGGAAGATCATGTTGACCGCGATCTGCTTTTTACCGGCACGCAGTTCGGCGCTTTTTTCTCAAATAACGGCGGCAGGGAATGGATACAGCTTAAAAACGGATTACCGACAATACAGGTTATGAGTCTCAAAATCCAGGAAAGGGAAAACGATCTCGTCGTTTCCACTTACGGCAGGTCTGTTTATATCCTTGATGATTACAGTCCTCTGCGTAAACTTAAAGAAGCTGATCTTGCAAAGCCGGCATATATTTTCCCGGTTAAGGATTCATATATGTTTATTCCCTCGGTGCCTTTCGGATTCCCGGGAATCGGCTTTATGGGCGCAAGTTTTTATTCCGAAGCGAACCCCGAAGTGGGCGCTGTATTTACTTATTATGTCAAGGATGAATACAAATCGCTGAAGGAGAAACGCCGCGAAGCCGAAAAGGAAATTCAGAAAAAGGGGGGTGACCTTGAATATCCTTCATATCAGACTCTCAGGAACGAAGAGAGTGAGCCGGATGCTTTTATGTTATTCACAATCTCAGATGAAGCGGGGAATGTTGTAAGGAAAATAAAGACCGGCATCAGCAAAGGGGTTAACAGACTTCTCTGGGATTTCAGATACAATGTTTTCTCACCGCTCTCACTTACACCGTTTGACGATTCTGTTCCGTGGAATGAGCCGGAAAAAGGCTACATGGCTGCGCCGGGCAAATATTTTGTAAGTATGAGCAAATTTGCTGACGGCACTTTTACGCAGCTTGCCGGACCTGAACCTTTCGTTTGCAAACCGCTGAATTTCACTTCTCTTGCAGCAAAAGATAAAGCCGAACTCGACAGGTTCAATAAAAAAGTTGCCGAAATGTCAAGGCTTATCACCGGGGCAGATGCCTACCGCGTTGAGCTGGTTAAGAAAATCGATTACCTGAAAAAAGCCGTATTCGAAACTGCGGGAGCGCCGGTTGAAACGTATAATTCAATCCTTGCAGCCGAAATGAAGCTGAAAGAGCTTAACCGCAAATTCAACGGTGATGGTCTCCGCGCAAGGTATGAAGGCGGAGCGCCGACTGCACTCAGGGAAAGAGTTGAACTCGTTACCTCCGCGCTCTGGAGTACAACTGCCGCACCGACGACTACTTTTATCAGATCGTATGAAACCGCAGCGGCTCAGTTCAACCAGATACTCGAAGAACTGACACAAGCCGGAAAAGATATTGAAGCTATCGAAAAGGTGCTCAAAGATAGCGGAGCGCCTTATACACCCGGGAGATTCCCGAATCTCGAAATTGAATAATTAATTTGCTTTTCTCTTCCTCCCCGGCGGATATGCGGGGAGGAAGGGTTGTTTAATGTAAATATGATTTATAACCTGATATTTTTGCCGGTCAATTACGGCGTTTATTATTAATTCTTCCCATTGAATTTATCCAGGTCCCATTTCTCCGGGTTTCTGATAATGTAATTTTTTATACCTTGATAGGATTCATCGTTACGGATAATGTGATCATGAAATCGGGGCTGCCATGCAAAACCGGGATTGATTTTACGGGTATTTCGTATCCGTTTCGTATTCATATTCGTAGAGACGTTGCATGCAACGTCTCTCTACAATAACCATTCAATAACCATCCAATTTCAACGGCAAATCCGGACAATACCGATTAATAAAAAAATACCCGTTTACAAATCCATATTGCCCAAATAATGTTTGCCGTTTTGGGTGCAAATGGAAATATAATGCATTCCATTGCAGAATAATGCCGCGTTTGCAGGCGCGCTGATGGTATGCCGATGATATGCGGCATTTTTCCTGAATTTATCCGTCAAAATTATTTCATCAGAATCATCTTCCTGACGCTTACGAAAGAACCGCTTTCAATCCTGTAGAAATAAATTCCTGAGGATAATCCGTATGCACCGGTATTAAAATTAACCTGATGATATCCGGCTTCCATTTCTTTATTAATGAGGTTTGCCACTTCCTCGCCGAGCGCGTTAAATACTCTGAGAGAAACATTCGAGTTTTCAGGCAGACTGAATTTTATCGTTGTCGCCGGATTAAACGGGTTCGGATAATTCTGTGCAAGGGAATATTCGACCGGGGATAATGATTCAACTTTCACAGGCTCAGAGTATTCTGATCTTCCGTCAAAATCTATCTGATGCAGCCTGTAAAATGAATTACCCGGCAGTGGATTATAATCTGTATAGCTGTAGCTCTGTTTCTCAGTTGTTGTTCCTTTACCCTCGACGTATCCGATTACACCCCAGCCTTCGGCTCCGCTCAGGCTTCGCTCTATCTGAAATTCCTGATTGTTTGTCTCTGTAGCGGTTTCCCATTGCAATGTGATGATTCCATCATTTACGAATGCTGTAAATGATGTGAGCTCAACTGGTATTTCGGGGTCGCCGAGAAATCCGGCGGGATTAATATTCTGTGCATAAATGCCGCGGTCGCTCAGACGCTTATCGCCCCAGACAAGCTCAACATTTCCGAAAATATCAACTGTAGATTCCATCTGAAGCTTCTCCTGCGAAAGATCGGATACAAGCACAAAATCACCGGTCCAGAGGAAATTGCCTGAACCATCCACAGCAAAAGAATAGACTTTCGAATTTATTCCGGAAGCAGCACTTTCAATATATGCAAGTACAGATTTGCCTGCGGCAAATTCAGAATTCAGCGAAGAAATTGAAAGTGCAAAGGGTGAACTAAGGGGTTTAAGGGTCTTTCCGTTATCGCCCCACATTTTATCGCCGAATGAATTCAGCTTCTGACCGGAAATCCCGTTCTGATTTTGATTGGGCTCAGTTGCAAGCCAGTATGAATAAATTTCTTCGGTTACCGGATCAAATGAAACTACCGGGTTGAATTTATGGCTGTTCGGCAGCGATGAAAGTTCAACGCCATTCTCAGGAAATGCGATTTCGCCGTTAGGGTGAATTCTCTGAACAAAGCCGCTTTGAAGATTATTTGCATCACGGTCATCGTGCCAGGCAACAATTGCGCCGTGGTTATGATCCGAATATACAAGAGGGACAGTGAATGCAGCGATAGTCCCGATATTCTGAATATTTTTTCTCCAGCTCACACTTCCGGAGGCGCTGAGTTTTGAGGCTCGGATTTTAACTGTTTGCGCCGGGAAATTGCCGGTTACACCGGTATGGATAATAAGTACGCCGTTGCTATCAGTAGGAACCGGGTAAGGGTGATTATAGCCCTCCGCTGAAGACTGCACCAAAACCGGCATTTCTCCCCAGAGTTTTGCACCTTCGGGTGATAGTTTTTGAACTGCCGTTACATAACCGCTTGACGCAATTATCCACGCAATAGTGATATTGCTGTCGTCAAGGATTGCAATTTTGGGATTAGCCTGGAAATCTGTTGTAGTCGAAAGACCGATACCGTTCTCACCCCAGAGAAATGTGCCTGAAGGACTGATCTTATAAACAAAAACATTGAGAGCGCCGGGATTCCTTGTATCGGTAAAAGTAACAATTGCATTATCGTTGTTATCGGTTTTGAGGTCGTAATCAACAAGTGATGAGGACTGCGGATTACCGCTGACGAGGAGTCCGTTCTCATCCCACATTTTGTTGCCCAGTTTATCGAGTCTCTGCAGGTAAACCGCATAACTGCCGTTCCTGTTATCGAACCACGAAATGTAATTGCCGCCGTCAGACGTAACCGATATTTTCGCTAAAGCCTGTTCGCCGGAAAAATCGCAGATTTTGAGATTTTGGGCAGGATCACTTATCCATTGCGCCGAACTTATCATTGTGAATATCAAAGAGAGCAGTAAGATTTTTTTCATTAATATCTCCGTGAGAAAGTTTGATTTTGTTGAAAACATTTTAAGAAAATTTGGGCATTACTCAAAACTTTTTAGCGAATAAAATAATTATTATGGGGTAGGGAGCTGGGGTGTTATTCGCAATATCAATGTTCTGCAAACATTCGATGCTTCACTCGCCAAGCCCCGCTTTGCGGGTCAAACGGGGCAGGCAGGGTCGAACAAAATTCCGTATATCCCTGTAAACATTCTATACCTTCGGCATCGGGAGAAGGGACAACCGAACTTAGCGCCAGTGATTGTATTTATTGCTGTTGACTTCAGTACCTGCTATACTGTAAACAAAACAGGAAAAGGACTTCAGTTCACCTACCCAGCATTTAGTCCCGGCTGAATTTTTGATCTTTCAATAAACTCTGCCTGCCTTCTATAGCAAGATCATCTGCCTGTATTAACAATTTCTTAACATTGATAAGTCATTGAAAATTCATATAATTACAGATTGTAATAAATTTATATGGCGTTTATGGAAATCTATCTGGTAATTGTCATCATACTATTTGTTCTGGCAGCATCTGATCTTGTAGTAGGGGTGGCGAATGATGCAGTTAACTTTCTGAATTCAGCAATAGGGTCGAAGGTTGCCCCGCGGCATATAATTATGATTGTGGCAAGCGCGGGTATCTTTACGGGGACTTTATTCTCGAGCGGCTTGATGGAAGTCGCACGGAAGGGAATTTTTAATCCTGATCAATTCATTTTTCCTGAAGTAATGGTGATTTTCCTCGCAGTAATGCTGACAGATGTTCTGCTGCTCGATCTTTTTAATACTTACGGACTTCCAACATCCACTACAGTTTCACTGATCTTCGGATTGCTCGGCTCTGCTGTTGCAGTTTCAATTTTTAAGATCATCAACCAGGGCGAGGGACTTGGAGAACTTGTTCGTTATATCAACACAGCGAAAGCTCTCGCTATTATTACAGGAATACTCTCATCCGTGGTTATTGCTTTTACCGCCGGCGCCGTTATTCAATATTTTACTCGCCTTGTCTTCACATTTGATTATGAAAAAAGGATCAGGCGTTATGGTTCGATATGGGGATCGTTAGCGCTAACAGCAATTACTTTTTTTATCCTTTTTAAAGGAGCTAAGGGTTCTTCTATAATCTCACCGGAGAATGCTGAATGGATTAAAAATAATACCGGAATGGTATTTCTTTACAGTTTGATTTTCTGGGCTGTACTTCTTCAATTGATGCTTTGGTTTACAAAAATCAATATCCTTAAACCAATAGTGCTGATGGGTACATTCGGACTTGCTCTTGCTTTTGCCGCGAATGACCTTGTGAATTTTATTGGGGTTCCGCTTGCCGGTTTTGCCAGCTTTCAATTAGCAAGTGAAAGTCCCGATTTCATGAATTTTAATATGGTTGGTTTGCTAGATCCGGTCATAACGAGTTCGTATTTCCTGGTTATTTCAGGAATTATTATGGTTACCACACTTTGGTTTTCTTCAAAAGCAAGATCGGTAACCAAGACAGAAGTGAATCTGGGCAGACAATCCGATGGTTATGAAAGATTTGAATCGAGCATACTTTCCAGAAGACTTGTCGGTTTATCACGCTCGATGGGTGATGTCACCAAAAAAGTGCTTTCTGAAAAACTCATCACAAAAATGAATGACAGGTTTGAGCAGATCAAACCAATTGAGAAGGATAAAAAAGACAGACCGGCATTCGATCTTCTGAGAGCAGCCGTAAATCTTATGGTAGCCAGCGCGCTTATTTCACTTGCTACATCATTAAAATTACCGCTTTCTACCACATACGTTACCTTTATGGTCGCAATGGGGTCTTCGCTTTCTGACCGCGCCTGGGGAAGGGAAAGCGCTGTTTACCGTATTAACGGAGTGCTTACTGTTATCGCCGGTTGGTTTATTACTGCTCTGATGGCATTCACAAGCGCAGCAATTTTTGCAACGGGCATTTATTACGGTGGAATTGTAGTCTCCTTGTTATTTGTGCTTATGGCAGGGTTTATAATCTTTAAAACTCATGTTTTCCACAGTAAAAAAGTTAAAGACGAAGAAGAAATTGAGAACAGATATTTCACCGAAGTTAATGAGAAAAGAGATATTGTAACCACATTTATGAAAGATTCCGTGGTTGTTCTTAATTCAATTACTAATATTATCCCGGAAGTTTTGAAAGGACTTCTTGAAGATAACAGGCTGAAACTGAAAGACCAGAAAAAAGAGATCAAAAAAATGATCAAAAATTCCAATAAACTGGTCTCTAATCTGTTTCAGTCAATCCAGATTCTTGAAATAAAGGATATTAGAAAAGGAAGCAGGTTCGGCAAACTTATTGCATCAGTTGAGGGAGTCGGTAATAATTTCCGCAGCCTTCATGACAAAATTTTCGAGCATATAGATAATAATCATCACATTCCGCAGGATAATCAGGCCGCTGATCTTATCAAAATATCTGATCTTCTCACCGCTCAGGTTAATACTGTTTCAGGCATTTTTGAAAAAACGGATTTCAGCAATTTCAGCGATGTTAAATTGCAGAGTGATAATCTCCGTGAATTTTTGAGAGAAGCCGATGAAAATCAGATAGTCAGGATAAAATCTGAGGAATCGAGTCCCAGAACAAGCCTTCTTTTCCTCGGAATACTGACCGATGTTGAAAAAATAAGCGACCATATTAACGATATGGTAGATATCTGTTACAGGACTTACGAAAATATTTCCAAAAAGCAGAAAGAGCCGAAAGTTCAGGATACTGCTGTTAAGGATACCAAAACAGGGGACTGAGATTTTTCCCTGATGTGTTTTAATAAAAAGCCCTGTCCGCTTGCATATATAAGCAGACAGGGTTTTTTGTTTTTGAAGATTGAATGCGCAGATTAACGCAGCCTTCATAAACATTAAGAAATATCAGCCGAATAAAAATG
>Ga0172368_10003724_pt1 | contig 18249 bp, 14 predicted proteins | sample Lak11m_FD_114540 | JGI IMG/M metagenome (GOLD analysis project Ga0172368, IMG submission 114540) | Freshwater microbial communities from Kabuno Bay, South-Kivu, Congo - kab_022012_11m | ecosystem: Environmental > Aquatic > Freshwater > Lake | place: Democratic Republic of the Congo: South-Kivu...
ACACCGCGCGGTCCGTCGAAGCCCGAACTCGTCGCGCAAGGTCCGCCGTCTGCCGAACCTGCTCGTCGGTGATGCGTGATCGTTCCATGCGCCTGCGGTGCTCTTTGAGGTCCAGGAGGGGCAGCGGCTGGTCGAGGTCCAGCAACGGCTGCCCGCTATGGTCCGCGTTGAACACGAAGGACGTGGGCGGCATGCGCGTGCTCCCCCACTGGACCAATGTGCCGTCCGCCTCGGCTGCGAAGCTGTCGGGACGCGCGACAAGCGCCGGGAGGCGGCCTCCGAAGTCGTACTCGTGCCACTTCTCGGGCTCATCGAAGGCGTTGGTCACGCCGCCATCAATCGTGACGACGTCGCATCCAAGGGCGTCGAGGACGTCGAGGTCCGGAAGCGCGAGCATCTGACCGGTGTCGTGGACTCTCGGACGCCGCGACGTCAGCCCCAGTTCGGCCACGAGGCGGGGGTAGGCGAATGCGCTGATGCCGGTGGACTTCATGGCCCCTAGATCACGAGGCGTCATGTCTGTCTCATGGAACGACAGCGACTGCATCACACGATCGCGGGCGGTCATGCTGGATGGGCCTCCGGGGCACGGACGTAGGGTCGGCCCAGTGTACCCAAGGCGCGCGGCTTGCGAACGACCGTCGGTCGCCTGCAGTATAATCTTGGGCCGGCAGCATGTCCACGGCGGGGCGGCGTGAGTGTCCGCAGGTAGTCTGGGTGCCGGCGCTGCCGGAATCACTTGTCAGGAGCCATACATGGCCGTATCCCGGCCCGCCATATCCGCCGAGCTGGACGCCCCACTGAACGAGAAACACCGGCGCCTGCAGGACATCCTGAGGGAGATGGGTTCGGTCGCCATCGGCTATTCGGGGGGCGTTGACAGCACATTGCTCACGCGGGTTGCGCACGACGTGCTCGGCCCTGCCGCGGTCGCCGTCATCGGCAACTCAGAGGCGCTTCCCCAGGGTGAGGTTGAGTTGGCCCTCGACGAAGCAGCGAGGATCGGCGTCGAGGTCGTCCAGGTAGCGACCCACGAGATCGCCAACCCGCTCTTCCGGGTGAACAGCCCGGAACGGTGCTACCACTGCAAGAGCGAGCTGTTCGGCGTATTGCGACACGTCGCGGACGCGCGTGGGCTTCGCCACGTTGCCGACGGCAGCAACGCAGACGACGCCGGCGACTACCGCCCCGGCATGCGTGCCGCCGCAGAGAGGGGAGTTCGTAGCCCTCTGCGCGAAGCGGGCATGGCGAAGGCCGATGTTCGCGCGCTCGCCAGACACCTGGGCTTGGCAAACTGGAACAAGCCCTCTTTCGCCTGCCTTTCGTCGCGGTTCCCATACGGCACCGAGATCACCACGGATCTCCTCGCCCGCGTGGATGCGTGCGAGCGTTTCCTGCGCGAGCTGGGCCTCAGCCAGTTCAGAGTGCGTCACCACGATACGATCTGCAGGCTCGAAGTGGAACCAGACGACTTCGGCAACGTGCTCCGGCACCGCAACGCCGTACTTAGCCGCTTCCGCGAGCTCGGCTACGTGTACGTTGCTCTCGACATCGAGGGCTTCCGATCCGGCAAGATGAACGACCCATTGCTGCGACCGACCGTCGGCGGAGCTACGGATGGAACCTGAGCGGATTCGAGAGCTCCTCGAAGCCGTCAGGCGCGGCGACGTGTCTACCGAAGCGGCGATGGAGCGCTTGCGTGCGTTGCCGTACGAGGACCTCGGTTACGCGCGGGTGGATCAGCACCGTACGCTGAGGACCGGCGCGCCGGAGGTCGTCTACTGCCCGGGCAAGACGGCCGATCAGGTCGTAGCCATTGCCGAGCGGCTGAGCGCGGGCGGCTCGAAGGTCCTGGCCACGCGAGCTGATGCGTCGGTCGCCGCTGCGGTGCGCGCGCGCTTCGCCGAGGCGGTGTACCACGAGCGCGCCAGGATTCTGGTCGTACCGGGCGAGCCCGGCAACGCATCGCCGGGGCGGCCGGCCGGCGTGATCCTCGTAGTATCGGCCGGAACCGCCGACCTGCCTGTGGCCGAGGAGGCCGCAGTCGTAGCAGAGGAACTGGGCTCCCCCGTTGACCGGCTCTACGACGTCGGCGTCGCCGGTCTCCACAGGCTCCTGGATCAGAAGGACCGGCTGTTCAGCGCCAACGTGATCGTCGTGGCTGCAGGCATGGAGGGAGCGCTTGCGTCGGTGGTTGGGGGATTGGTGAGGCGGCCCGTGATCGCGGTTCCCACGAGCGTGGGGTACGGCGCCAGCTTCGGCGGCCTCGCCGCTCTGCTCACGATGCTCAACTCGTGCGCCGCCGGCGTCGCGGTGATGAACATAGACAATGGCTTCGGCGCTGGCTACTACGCTCACATCGTCAACCAGTGCGGCTGCCGCCATGAGTGAGCCGCCCGTTCCGGAAGCGCCGTCGGCAGGGCAGACGCCGGCGCCGGTGCGGAGACGACCCACGCTCAAAGCCGCGGCTCAGGCATGTATTCTGCTCGCGGGGTTGGGCGCTGCCGTCTGGCTGGCGGTCAGGGCGCTTGCGCCGGCCGACTGCGGATGCCGCCGCGATGCGAGGCACACGCCGGAGCCTCGAGGCTCGGCACTGGTGGCCGACTTCACGGCGCTCGTCGCGGACTACCGTCTGGGTTCGCGCGAGCCGAGCCGGACGGCCCGCGACCTTAGCGGCCACATCACGGCGCTCAAGACCGCCGGCTACACGTTCCTATCGGCTTCTCAGGTGGCGGAAGCCGTGCTGAAGAAGTCACGGCTGCCGGCTCGGGCCGTCGCACTCACGTTCAGGGACGATCGGCGCGCGCCAATGAGGGCGGCTCTGGGCGCCGTCGTCGCCCATCGAGTGACCGCCACCGTGTTTGTCGCGGCTCCTCGGATCGGACGTCCCCACGCGCTGACGTGGGCGGACCTGTCAGCGTATGCGCGTGACGGCGTCGAGTTCCAGCCTCTCATTCGTGCTCGGTCCGGCATAGGGCGCGCAGCACAGGAAGTCGCCAGGCTCAGGAGGCAGCGGGGGCTCAGCGATCGCACGTGCGTCGCGTCCGCCGAGACAGGCCCTGGCCTCAGTGATGCCTGGGCGCGCCGCATCGGCGCGTCCGCCGTCTGGGGGGACACGCAGGGCGCTGTGACTCCCGACGCGGTGGCGCTCCGGCTCCCGGTCATCCGTGTCGGCGCAGGTTCGAGTACGCGCGATCTTCTCTGGCGCCTGGAGAGGACTCGAGAGAAGGCGCGGTCGCAGACAGGCAGTACAGCAAATGGAGGAGAACGCAGTGCGCGGTGAGACGCGATGGGTTGTCGTGGGCTATGGCATGGGCTGGCACCACGCCCGCTACATCGAGAGGACCCCGGGACTTGTCCTGCACGGCATCTGCGACGTGTCGCCCGAGCGCCTCGCGAAGGCGAAGGCGGAACACCCCGACGTCAAGGCCTTCACCAGCTTCGATGAGGCCATCGCCGACCCGGACGCCCACGGCATCGCCGTGGTAACGCCTCACAACACGCACGCGCCACTCGCAATCCAGGCCATGAACGCCGGGAAGCACGTTATCACTGACAAGGCCATGTGCCTGACGGTCGCCGAAGGCGAGGCCATGATCGGCGCCCGTGACGCAAACCGCGTTCTCCTGTCGGTATTCCATAACCGCCGATGGGACGGCGATTTCCTCGCGGTTCGGAAGATCGTCGCCGATTACGAGCTGGGGGACCTCTACCATATCCAGTCGTGCGTGACCGATTGGGGCAAGCCGGGCGGATGGCGAGCCGACCGCTCGGCCATGGGAGGGTGGATGTTCGACTGGGGCGCCCACACGCTCGACCAGATTCTGCTGCTGGCGCGCTCACGGCCCGTCTCGGTCTACGCGTTTTCTCACTACCGCTTCGACGAGCCGTCCTCGGTTGAGGACTACATCAACTGCACGATCACGTTCGAGAACGGACTCACTGCCACCACGGTCGTGGGTTACGTGAACATGCTCTCCATGCCCCGCTGGTACGTCATCGGCCGGTTCGGAGCCCTGGAGTGCGCCGGGTTCGACACACCCGTGAGGGTCAGCAAGCTATGGAACGGCGCACGGCAGGACCGGGAAGTTGCCCTGGCGCCTTCGGACTGGGCTGCCTACTACAGCAACATCGCCGACGTGCTGGCCGGCAGGTCCGACCTGGCGGTGACACCCGAGCAGGTGCTGCCGCAGATCGCCATCGCCGAAGCCGCATACAGGAGTATCGAGACACAACAGGTCGTGAGGCTGTAGTTCACCAAGGCGCCGCGCCGCGTCGGTCGCGACGCTTGACGCCGCGGAACCCGTACACGTAGAATGCGCCCCATGAGGCTCCTTGACCGCTACCTGTCCCGCGAGATGGTTGTGCCCTTCCTGATCGGGCAGGCGGCGGTCGTGCTGATGCTGACGGGCACCGTCCTCTATAACAACGCCGACACCTTCCTCTCCTACAACATCCCCGCCATCGGCATCGCCAAGATCGCCTTCTACTTCATGCCCTATCTCGTCGGCCTGACGATGCCGGTGGCGACCGCGATCGCCGTGTCATTGGCAGTCAGCAGGCTGAGCCGCGACTCCGAGATCACGGTCATGCGCGCCGCCGGCATCAGCCTGCGCCGCGTCTTCTCGGCATCGTTCGTGATCGGGGTCGTGATGAGCGCCGCGGCCTTCATGTTCGGCGAGAAGGTGGTGCCGTGGGCCAACCTGCAGTATGAGCGGACGATGGCGCAGTTGTCCCGCAACGTCCGCTTCCTCACGCCGCAAGAAGGCCAGGTAGTGCAGTCGCCGGACCGACGCTACACGGTGTACGTTGGCCGGCTCTCGGTGACCGGTCGCCGCACCACTCTGCACGACATCACCCTTCTCGTGAGACGTCCCGACAACCCGATGCCGACGGTGATCCATGCAGGGTCCGCTGACTACTCCGAGGGGAGGTGGACGCTCCACGACGCGCGCGTTCACATATTCGAGGAGCAGGGCGACCGAGAGGTCTTCAGCCGGAGCAGCCTCGTTTATCTGGACTTCCGTCTCCCTGAGCGCATGTTCAACATGATCTACCTCCAGCTTCCGCTCTACACCGCCGCTTCGACGGTCAGCTTCCGCGACCTCTACACCCGAGTTTCGTTCCAGCGGCGATCGGGATATGTGAATCCGCTCGACTTGCTCGAGCTTCACTTCAAGCTCTCGGTCCCCCTCTCGTGCCTGGTATTCGCTCTGCTATGTCCGCCTCTGGCCATGCGGTTCGCACGGGCGGGCGGCTTCATGGGCGTGCTCCTCTCGATCATCCTCGTCTTCGTCTATTGGAACACGCTGCTCGCTGCGCGAATCCTCGGCTCGCGCTACCCGGAGGCGTACCCGCCGGCGCTGGCCGCGTGGGGTCAGAATGTGGCGTTCTCCCTCTTCGGCGCCTGGCTGCTCTGGAAAAGCGAATGACCTCCGCTGTGCTGATGGCCGGCAACATCGCCGCCGTGCTCGCGACGATGGGGGCGGCGCGCCCGGCCTCGTCGCCCCGTTCGCCGACGCAAGGACCTCTGAAGTCCGCGACCGTGACGACGGGGGAGAGCGGCGAGGGGCAAGGGGAGGGCGAGACCGCGAAGGAGCAGAGGGAGAAGGCGAAGGACGAGAGGGCGGAGCCCGGAACACGCGACGGGGCTGGTCCGCAGGCAGGCCGGCGCGCCGACGTTCTCTATCTGCGGTTCGATGAAGCCGATGTAGACGGCACCATCATCAAGGCCTCCCACGTCACGGCCACATACGGCGAATACGAGATCACGGGATCGCGGCTCGAGGGCGATCTGTCGGAGGATCTCCTCTTCACTGGTGAACCGGCGCTGACCTACCGGGGGCAGACGCTGCGCGGGGACGCCATCCGCTTCAACGCGCGAACAAAGGTCTACCGCATCGAGAACCTCAGGACGGCGCTGACCCCGGACTTCCTGCAGAACCGGGCGGTCTCCCCCCTGTTCCTCGCAGGAGGCACGATCGAGGGTCGCGAGGGCGAGCCGATCGTGGGCACTCGCTCGACGGCGACATCCTGCGACCGCCCGCAGCCGCACTACCTGCTGGAGGCCCAGAACATCGAGGTCGCCCCCGGCAAGAGGCTGACCCTCCGGCGCGCGGCCCTGAGCCTCTACGGCCGGCGCGTCGTCGTGCTGCCCACCGTGGTGGTTCCTCTGGATCGTCGGCTGCCGCGCGGAGGCTACCAGCCCCAGGTAGGGCGCTCACTGGAGGAAGGATGGTTCGCCAAGACGGGCTTCAACTACCTTCTCGCTCCTCGCGCACCGGGCATGTACCGCGTGGACCTGATGGAGAAGAAGGGGATCGGCCTCGGCGTCGAGCAGGCCTGGAATGCCGCACGCGTGAACGGAGAGGCCGCGCTCTACGGCATTCCGCTCGGCGGCCAGGGAAGCAACGTCTCGGCCCGGCTGCGCTCGCGCATCGCCCTCAGCGCAGCTGGAGCGCTGGAGCTCGGATATGAAACGCGCCGCAACGACTACCGCACCCTCCCAGACACGACAGACGAGAGCTATCGCTTCGGATACTCACTCAGGGGGTCATCGTCCGAGACCGCCCTGAGCCTCAACTCGCGATCGAACCGATCCGGCGCCTACCACTCTGATTCCAGCGCGGCGAACCTCGCGCAGAGGATCTCGCTGGGCCGCTCCGGCTCGGTCCTCTTCAACGCCGATTACTCCAGGTACGGCAGTGGATCGCAGGGCACGGCCAGCCAGACGAACCAGCAACTCGCGACACGGCTGCAGGGCGATTACCGGGCGCCGAACTACGTGCTGCAGGTAGCCGCCAACCGAAGCGTCCCCATCGGCAGCCAGTCGGGCCAGTCCTACTTCGGCGGGGTCGAGCGGCTACCCGAGGTCACGCTCTCGCAGTACCGTTTCATGCGCGGAGCGCTCTCGAAGCTACCTCTCTCGTTCGCTGTCGGGGCAGGCAAGTTCTCCGAGGGAGCATCGAGCGGCGGCAGCGCCTCCAAGACGGCGACCGAGCGCGTCACTGCCGGATTCGACATCTCCTCCTCGCGCTTCGCTCTCTCATCGTCCACCGACGCCGATGTGTCGGCCGGCTTCACGCAGTACCTCTATGCCGAGGGGGCCGCGCAGTTCGTGCTTAGGGGCAACAGCTCGTTTGTCCAGAGATGGGGGGGCAAGTCAGGTCTGTCGGTTCGGCACAACTACCAGCAGCCGCACGGAGGCACGCCCTTCCGGTTCGATCAGCAGGGCAAGTACCACACGGTCACGGCAGACGTCGGGTTCCTCGACGATCAACGTCTGCAGCTTACGGCGCGAGCAGGCTACGATCTTGCGCGCCCGGACTACTCGGGTGTGAAGCAGCCCTGGCAGACGATCTCGGCCAACCTCTATGTGAGGCCGGTGGACTGGTTCCGGCTACGAAGCCTGCTCACCTACGACCCCAACGCGGGCGAGTTCGTGTCCATCACGAGCGACATGCGCGTGCGCGGCCGGAACGACTTCGCGCTGGACCTTGTGTCTCGGTATGACCCGAGAACCCACCGGTTCGGTCAGGTGAACGCGTACCTCAACCTGCCGATACTCCCGACATGGCGGGCGATCGTCCTGGCCCAGTACAACGGCTACCTGAGCCGCTTCGAGAGCCGGAACATCCAGATCGTCCATGACATGCACTGCATGGAAGCGTCGCTCACGTTGATAGACAACCCCTATGGCTGGCGCGCTGATCGTCAGGTGATGTTCCAGATTCGTATTAAGGCGTTCCCAGCCTTCCAGCAGTTCGGCACGGGCCTCTACGGTCAGGCGCTCGACACGAGCGTCGGCGAACGGTTCTGATGCGATCTGCGCGCCCGGGCGCCGCCGCGCCAAGGCCTGGATACTGCGCGTGCTCGCTCGCGCTCATTGCCGCGGCCGTGGGCATGGCGCCGCCGGCTCCTCCGATGCGGCTCACGCGGAAGACGCTGCCGAACGGCGTGGAGGTCATCGTCGCACCTATGCCCGGCACGCGGCTCGCCGCCGTGGACGTCTGGCTCCTCGCCGGCTCATCCCATGAGAAGCCCGAGGAGCGCGGCGCGGCGCACTTCCTCGAGCACATGCTCTTCAAGGGCACCCCGAGCCGTGGTCGGGGCGAGGTTGACGCCGCGGTTGAGAAGTGCGGCGGGCTCCTGAATGCGGGCACGCTCCGTGACGCTGCGCACGTCTTCACGACCGTGGATCGAGCCTACGTCGGCCAGGTGCTCGAGGTGATCTCCGACGCCGTACAGCATCCCGCGCTCGAGCGCGCCGAGTTTGAGCTCGAGCGCACGGTCATTCTGGACGAGTTCGCAAGCAACCGGCGTCAAGCCGGCAAGGCGCTCTACGACGCCGCGTTTGCCCTCGCATACGCTGGGCGCCCAGAAGGGCTCCCGGTCCTCGGAGATCCGACGTCAATAGCCCGGCTGAGCCGCGAAGCCGTCGAGGCGTTCCACGCGCGCCGGTACCGCCCTGGCGCCTGCGCCGTTGTCGTCGCCGGCGCAGTCGAGGAGACGGCCACCGTTGATGCCGCGGAGCGCGCGTTCGGCGCGTGGCCTCGCTCTGCGCCGTCTGCCGTTCCCGCCCAGACTGCGGAGCCGGGTTCGTTCGGCCCGTTCGCCGTCCCCGGCAATGGGGCGGAGGGTCCGCGCGTTGTTCGCGCGTGGCGCACTCCTCCCGCTTCGTTCGTAGCCGACGCGCTGATCGCCGAGATCGTGGCGACATTGCTCGATCAGCAGGCCACAGACGGCGCCGGCGCACGCGGGGGTGCGGAGGCCATGCCCGGCCAAGCCGGAGGACTCCTCGTCGTGTGGTGCGATCCTGATGATCGAGCCGCACGCGCCAGGATCGAGGCGACTTGCGCACGCTTGGCGGCCGGCGCGCCAAGCGAAGCGGAGGTCGAGGCCTGCCGAAGGCGCATCCGGGCTACGCGGATGTACGTCACTGAGACGGCGCAGGGTCTCGCGCGCGAAATCGGAACGTGGGCCATGTACGGGAATCCCGCCCTGCCTCTGGAGGTCGAGGAGCGTCTGCGTAGCATCACCCCGGCGCAGGTCCACGAGTACGCCAAGCGCTGGCTCACGCAGGGCAAGCCGGAGGCAGGCCCGTGAGGGTCGCCGTGACCCACTCACGCCTATGTGTGCCCGCACTCTCAGCCACGCTCGTCTGGGTGTCCGTGCTCTGCGCTGCGCCGCCCGGAGCAACACCGTTGAGCCAGGACACGGGCGGCATCACACGCTACCGGACGGAAAGGGGCGTCCGCGTCATAGTCAGCCCTGATCCGGCCGCGGCGTTCGTCGCGATCTCCGTGGCGGTGCGCACGTCCGCCGCCGACGAGCGCGCTGCGCCGGGGGTAGGCGGCGTAGTCGCGACAGCCCTGTTCGGCAGCAACAGCAACCTTTCTCGCGAAGGAGTGGCGAGGGAGATCCGCCTTGCCGGGGGAAGCGTCACCACGGACTGGTCGGCCGATTGCACCACGGTAACCTGCGTAACCGCGCCCTCTGCGTTCCGAGACGCCATGTGGGTCCTCGCGCAGGCGATCAAGAGCGCGGAGATGGATGCAGAGACGGCTTCGCTCGGTGTGCGTGAGCAGATGGCGGCGATGGCCCGCGACGCGGCAGACCCCGTGGCTGTCGGCGCGCAGGCGATCCGTGCGCGGCTGTGCGCGGGGCATCCGTATGCACAGCCGCTCGCCGGCACACCTGAGAGCCTGAAGAGGGTGACACGATCCGGCCTACTCGCCTACCACCGAACCGCCTACGTGCCTGAGAGCACCGTAGTGGGGATCGTAGGGCCAATCAGTGCGGCGGAGGCTGAGCGGGTCGCCGAAAACAACTTTGTGGACTATCTGCGCTCGGCCCCGGCGCCCCGGGCTCGCCGATTTCCCCCCGAACTGCCGGAGCTGACCGGCCCCTCGCGCGCTGAGCTGCGGACCCGTGCGAGCGCCGCGGCGGTGGTGCTGGGGTATCGCGGCCCACCCCTGATAGATAGGGGATATGCGTCGTTCGCCGTGATGGCCGCTCTGATCGGGGCCGGCAAGGGCTCACGCCTCTTCCGACAGGTTCGCGACAGCCTGGGCATCGGTTATCGCCTCGGTGCGGAGGTCCAGGGCCTTGCCGAAACCGGCATCCTGTTCGTGTTCCTCGAAGTAGATCCGGCGAGGACCAGGGCGCCTTCTCTCGGAGACGTCGAGCGGCTGGTTGTCGGCGTCGTTGAGGGTCTGCTGACACAGCCGCCGACGGAGGACGAGGTGCTCAGAGCGCGCCGGCTGACTGCCGGCCTCTATGCGCAGGCGCGAGAGCGCGTCGCTGAGCGCGCCCTCGCCCTGGCTCGTGCCGAGCTCCTCGCGGGAGGCTGGCAGAGGGACGATGGCCTGCGCGAGGACATCGAACGCGTAACGCGAGCCGACGTCGAGCTCGCTGCGCGCACGTTTCTCGTGAACCGCTGCGTGGCGGTCGTCAGGCCGGAGGAGCCGGGAGCGGACCGACGGTCCGACGCCCCGAATACCCCGGTCAGCCCTTGATCCCCTGGAGCTTGATGCTCTCGATGAAGTAGCGCTGGTTGAACAGGAACACCACTATTACCGGCACGGTGGCCATCACGGACGCGGCCATCAGCAAGCTGTAGTCGGTGCTGTAGCGCTGAGTGAACACCGTCAGCCCGATCGGCAACGTCCGCAGCTCGGGAGTGACGGTCACGATGAGGGGCCACATGAAGCTTCCCCAGAACCCCATGAACGTGAACGTCGCGAGCGTCGCAAGCGCCGTCTTGGCAAGCGGAAGCGTGACACGAAGGTATATCTGGGTCAGGCTCGCGCCGTCTATCCGAGCGGACTCCTCGAGCTCGCGCGGAAGAGACATGAAGAACTGACGGAGCAGGAACGTGCCCCACGGGCTGAACACGCCGGGAATCACCAGGGCATAGTACGTGTCCACCCATCCGAGCGCCCGCACCACCGCGAACACGGGCACCAGCGTGACCGATCCGGGGATCATCATCGTCGCGAGGTAGCCGAAGAAGATCCCCTCGCGTCCCGGGAACCGTAGCCTGGCGAATGCGTAGGCCGCCATGGAACTGGTTAGCACCTGCCCGAACGTGCCGGCGGCGGCAACCAGCAGGCTGTTGCCGTAGAGCCGCCAGAAGCTCATGCCGTCGGCCGCCATCCGTGAGACGGCTTCGGCGTAGTTGGACCAGTAGAGCTTCGTTGGCAGCCATTCGATGGACGCTGTCGCGAAGGCCGCGCCCGGCTCGCGGAGTGAGGTGGCGATCATCCAGTAGAAAGGCACCACCATGATGACCGCCCCCGCGGTCAGGCCGACATACAGAGCGACGGCTGCAGCCCGATCTGCGCCGGGTGCGCCTCGGCGAGGCGAGTCAGTGGTACTGGACACTGCGCCCCCCGTATTTCCATGTCGCCAACGAGACGACCAGGATGATGACGAAGAGGACCCAAGCGATCGCCGAGGCGTACCCCATGTTGAAGACGACAAACGCCTTGTTGAAGATGTAGTACTCCAGCGTCATCGTCGAGCCGGCGGGGCCACCGGCCGTCATGATGTACGCCTGCATGAACCCCCCCTGGAAGCCGCCGATCACGCTCATGATGCCCAGGAAGAAGGTCGTCGGCGCGATCAGGGGCCACGTGATGCTGGCGAACTGCTGGCGCCCGGACGCGCCGTCGAGCTGAGCAGCCTCATACAGCTCCCGGGGCACGCCCTGGAGCGCCGCGAGGTAGAGGATCATGCTTGCGCCACCGACTCCCATCACAAACCCCATCAGCATGAGAGCCGGCTTCGACCAGGACGAGCTGCCGAGCCAGTCCGGCGGTCTGGCTACGCCCATCTGCGTCAGGACGCTGTTGATCAGACCGAGGTCGGTGTTGTAGAGCCACTTCCAGAGGACCAACACCGCTACGCCGGCCGTGATGCTCGGTAGGAAGTAGAGGGTCCGGTAGACCACGACTCCGCGCAGCTTGCGGTTCAGGGCCAGGGCCAGCAGCAGAGAGCCGAAGAGCGTGAACGGTATGGCCAGCATCAGGAACGCCGTGTTGTAGAGGTACTGCCAGAAGAACGGATCGTTGGCAACATATGGCACGCGCCACAGGCCGAGGATGCTGGTCGAGTCGTCGGAGGATCGGCTGAAGCCGAGGAGGCTCACGAAGTTCTGCAGGCCGACCCAGCGCGCGGGTCGGAACAGATCCCAGCGAGTGAACGCCAGATAGAGCGACGCAGCCACCGGACCGGCCGTGAAGACGACGAAGCCCACGAGGTTCGGCAGGAGGAAGACGTAGGCGGTGAGAGCCTCCCTACGGCGATCGGTCATCCTCGCTCACCGCTCCAAAGTGGGGAAACTCATCTCTGCGGCAGTGGCGCGCGTCACGCGCATCGCTGCGAGACGGTGTGCCGGGGTTCCAGGCCCCCGACGCGGCCAACCGAGACCCGCATACCGCCTGCCTCGCTCAGCGCGTTATCACCTCGAGCGGCACGAGGAACTCGCGTCCCTTCGGCAGGGCGCCATCCAGCACGCCCACCGCCATCAGGACGCCGTAGCGCCCCATCAGGTCCGGGTGCTGCTCGATGGTTGCCTTCATCTCACCGCCGTCGAGGTAGACCTTCACCTCAGGGATGTTGTCGTAGCCGATCACGGTGATGCCGCCCTTCCGCCCCAACTCCTCGATCGCCTTCATGGCGCCCAGCGCCATCTTGTCGTTGGCGCAGAAGAGGCCGTTGATGTCCGGATGGGCGGCCAGCATAGACTGGAACTTGGCGTACCCCTTCTGCGTGTCCCACTCCGCCGTGTCCTTGGCGGCTACCGCGAGCGCCCCGGACACCACGCTTTCGAAGCCTCTCTTCCGGGCTTCCGCGTTGTCGGCGCCACGGATGCCTTCGAGGATGGCCACCTTGCCGTGCCCACCCAGATACCCGAGCATGGCCTTGCCGGCCAACCGTCCGCCCTCCTCGTTGTCGGCGCCGACGTAACCGTCCAGGGCGAGACCTGACGCCAACGCTGAGGCAGCATCCACTCGGTTGTCGATGTTCATGACGAGGATGCCTTTGTCGGCAGCGCGCTTGAGCGCCGGGACGATCCCCTTCGAGTCCGCAGGTGCGATCAGGATGGCATCCACGCCCTTCGCGGCGAGGTTCTCAACCATCGAGAACTGCAGCTCCTTGTCGCTCTCCTGCGGAGGCGCCTGGACCTCAAGCGCCACGCCGAGCTTCCTGGCCTGAGCCTCGGCGGCCTTGATCATCGGATCGAAGAACGGGTTGTTCCGCGTCTTCACCACAAGAGCGAGCTTGTACGGCTTCGCGGCGCTCTTCACAGCCTCCAACTGGGCGGCAGTCACTTTCTCGGCGACTGCCTGCGGCTTGGGTGCGCCTGAGCGCTCCGCACTTCGCCGCTCTCCGCATCCGGCTGCCACGGCGATGGTGCATGCGGAAAGGGCGACGAACATCCGTCGCAGCGTCGTCATGCGTTCCCCCCTCTCTGGAGCTGGTCCACCAGCACGGTCGCGATGATAACCGCTCCGATGATCACTCCCTGAAGTGTATCCGGAATCCCGACGATAACGAGCCCGGCGTTGAGTACGGCGATGGTCAGGGCGCCGACAAGGCTGCCAGGCACGCTGGCACGCCCTCCGCTGAGGCTCCCGCCTCCGATCACGACCGCGGCTATCGCGCTCAGTTCGGCGTTCATGCCTGCGCCCGTGTCGGCGAGACGGAACTTCGCCGTCAGGACGACGGCCGAGATGGCTGCGGTGAGCCCGGCGATCACATATGCCAGGGTCTTGAAGAGCGCGACGTTGACGCCTGTCAGCCGTGCCGCCTCCTCGTTGCCACCAATAGCCGTGATATAGCGTCCCGTTCGGGTACGAGCAAGGAGCGCCGAGCCGAGAACGACGACCGTCAGCGCTACCGCCACCAGGGGCAGGCCCTGCCCAACCGTTCCAAGCCCCTCCGGCAAACCCGACACGCTGTTGCCCTCTGTAGCATAGATGGTGAGGCCCCGTGCGGCCGTCAGCATCCCGAGGGTCGCCACAAACGGCGGCACCGATCCCTTGGTTATCACCAAGCCATTGGCCAGCCCGCAGGCGACCCCTACACCCAGCGCGACCGCCAGACCCAGGACGAGCCCTCCGCCGCCCTGGCAACCACGCAGGAGGGTGACACCGGCCACGAGCGTGGTTGCGCCTCCGAGCGCCGCTCCCGCCGCCCACCCGCCGCGTCGGCTGCCAAGCCACCTCCTCGCACCCATGGCTACGAGCACACCGAGAGGAGCCACTGCCAGGTACGCGATGAATGGCGGGGGCGAGCTGACCGCAGTGAGACCGAGGGAGACGCCGCATAGCGCCAACACCGAGCCAACCGAGAGGTCAATGCCGGCAGTCATGATGACGAACGTCATGCCCACGGCGGCGATGATGTTCGTGCCGGCCTGCTGGAGGATATTGGGGAGGTAGTCTCGGGTCCAGAAGGTGCGCGCGAACTGCGGATGCATCGAGAATCCGGCGCAGACCAGGGCCAGCCCCAGCCATGGCCTGACCGCGCGGCCGAACTGCCCGGCCCAGCATGGGGCGGAACAAGACCCACTGCGTTCGGCGTCTCTTGACATGCGAGTGCAGTATACACGGCGCGCTGTGGGATGCGCCCTGGATCCTGGCGTTGACTCGCCTTCGGCGAGGGGTTTATAATAACCACCGGCGAGGTCACGAGCCGAGAAGTGCCCGGCGCGTTCTTGGCCGGGCACATCAGCGACTCGTGGGATTCGCCGCGGTCGCGGGCAGGAGAGGCAAGCGCTAGAAGCGAATACGATGCAGGAAGCAGCCAGGTCGGCGTTGCGCGCCTGTCACGGGACGGTGTCTCGTGGCTCTGCCCAGGAGACCGTGCATGTTCTGTAAGTGGTGCGGCCTTGAGAGTGATACCACCGACGTCTGTAGTTGGTGTCGGCGGCCATTCACGACCGCAACCAAGCAGGCGCCTCAGCCTCAACAGGCGGCAAGCCCCGTTGAGGCCGTTGTCGCGCCGCCCGTGTCGGCCCCCCCTGCAAGGGAGGCGCCACCCGAGCGGGCGGACCTTCGTGCGGCACGTCCGGAGGTTGTGCCCCCGGTCGCGGCCTCACCCCCGGCTCCGTCACCGGCTGCGCCGGAGCCCTTCGCCGACGAACTGCTCGACGACTTCAGCCCGTCCCCATTCGCCACGCCGGTGCCGGGCGCCGCGGTCCCAGCCGAGCGCATGCCTTCCGTGGCGCCTCAGCCGCCCACCGCAAGGGAGCACCGCGCGGCGCCCGCACGGCCGGAGCCTGCGGTTGGCGTCCCCGGCCCGAGCGAGACCATACCGATTCGCAAACCCGCCGCGCCGCTCGAGGTCATCCCTGTGGCGCGGCTTCAGCCGACGCCTCCGCCCACCGATGCGCCCCACGCAGCGGAACGCGCCGCGCCTCCCGCGGCGCACCCGGCGACGGTGCGGGACCAGGGCTCTCTTGGCGACGCCTTGCCCCTTCATCCGCAGCCGACGGCTCCCCCGCCTGTCGCGCGTGATGCGCCGCAGGTAGACCTACCCGAGCTCGACCTCGCCCCGCTTGGCGATGCCGTCGAGGAGGTGGTCGCGCCGTCCGGCAATCGGCTGGATATCGCCGGTCTGCCAACCGTGGATCTGCCGATCCGCCGGGGCGGCCCCCCGCCCGGTCCCCTGCCGGCATTCGCCCGTCCGGTCCAGCCGAGCACAGTAACAGTGCCGAAGGCCGGCGGCCGCACGTGGTACTGCCGGTGGTGCGGTATGGAGAGCGAGACCGGCGACCGGTGCAGTTGGTGCCGGAAGGACCTGAGGAATCTCCCGGCTGCCGGATCCGGCAAAGGGCCGGTCCTCTCTGCGGGCAAGCGCGCCGTCGTTCGGGCGCCCGCTCCAGTGCGCCGCGGCCGCGACGGCAACTCCTCGAAGCCCGCCACGACCGAGCGGCCCCTTCCACCACGACGCGCGGAGGTCGCCCCGAAGCCGGTTCCGCAGCCGGTCCCTTCGCCTGCCGCAGCGACTGCGGGTTCGGACCGGGCCGCGACTGCGAGGCAGGGCGTTCCCGTTATGGGTACGTTCCAGGCCCAGAAGTCCAAGTATTACGCGGATCAGGTCGTGGATCCCATCTCAGGCAAGCACTATGACGCCGATACCGGCGAGACCACCGACACGCCGGTCCAGATGGCCGAGGATGTTCTGCAGAACGACCGGGCCGAGCAGCTCAAGCACACGGGCGTCTATGCCGGCGCCCTTGCCATGGCGATCATGCTGTGCGCTGCGCTGGCTCACTGGATACCCGACTGGTATCTGGCGCTGATCGCTGCGCTGAACGTCGCGGCGGGCATGGCCATGCCGCCGCTCGGAGTGGTGGACTACGGCGAGGATGACTCCAGCGACGTCGCGCTGGCTATCTCCTTGATACTGATCCTCGGACCGATCGTGGGCGGCATGGCATACGGGGTGATCGCGATCATGCGGATGGACGCCAACCCGGCCATAGTCGGCATCTTCATCTCCTACCTGCTGATCCGGTTCCCGCTCCAACTGGCCGCGGGCACCGGCATCGGTGAATCCCTGCAGTCCCTCGTCCCGTTCGCGCCGCCGCCGGACGGCAACTGGGGCACGCACCTCGCCCTTCAGTGGCTACCGTTCGCGACGATGGCCGGCTGGTACATGGCCGCCGTGTTCCACAAGCCGGACGAGTAGCGCGCGGCCGCCGGATCCGGGAACCGCAATGGCCCACGCTCGGGCGCAAGTACGCTAGAGCCGACGTGGGCGAACTGGCTCGTCTTCGGTCGGACGAATCACCGCTGTTGCACCCAGCTCGCGCAGGCGGGTCCTGACGGCGTCTGCCTTGCGCTCCGGCACGTTTCGCATGACGGTGAGCGGAAGCTGCTCCATGCGCGCACGGGCCTCCTTCAGGTTGCAGACCAGTATCGTCTGGAGGGCCATGGCCACATCGTTCGGCTGGCGGCCCGCTTGCGTCAGGATCACGTCGTAGTTCCGAAGGAGGTCGGAGGGGTCGGCCACGATCTTCGCAGGCTCGGCGGGGTCGGCAAGCCGGAGGGTACGGTTGCAGCGATCACACGTGAAGGTCGCCGACTTCGTTGATACCTTGTGTTCGGCTCGGCAACTCGGGCATGTCACCTCGCGCACGGGCGCCATGACGCCATTCTCGTAGTAGACCGGGCGGCTGCAGTTCTCGCAGGTCCAATCCTCCGTCGGTTCCGACAGGAACTGGTTCGGGCGGCCGCAGTAGGGGCAGTCAACCGAGACCGTCGGGAGAGAGCGCGCGGCGTACATCCTGCGCCCTCCGAGCGCCATGATGACGATCCCGATCACACCCGTAAGGCCGAAGAACGCCGCGAGCTGCGTAAGGGCGGCCAGGCGCAGTATCCAGACGAGGATCAGCGACACGAGCAACACGATGCCGCCCCGGATCAGGAGGCCGGTTCCGGCCTCGTACTCCTTCTCCAGAACATCCGCACGAGATGTCGGGCCCTGCCGCATGCTTGCCTCCTCGTGCGCCTGAGTCGTAGGCGCACCAAGCGCCGCTTCGAAGCGGCCGGTCTCAGTATAACGCCGTGCTCAGAACGTTGTCAACGCAACGAGAAGCCGACAAAGCCGCAACCCCCTCGTGCCGTGCTCCGCCGAGACCCTTTCGCCCGTGGCAGCCGCCCGGGAGGGTCGTGTTGATCCGGAGCCTGCGCGGCGCCGGCTCGATCGAGCGCGGCGTCTCAGCAGGCGAGCGGCGGCCTCCGCCCCACGCTCTACGGGCAACCGCGTCCGCTGTCTTGAGGGGCGAGCCGACAACACATGAAGACCATCCGGCAGAAGTCGCGGGCGGCGAGTGACATCGCCTCCCCCGCGCCGTCCCGGTGGTTGAGTAGCCGCGCCGGTCGCGCGTCAGTTGAGAAGAATGAAGACCTGGCTGCGCGGCGTACCGAAACCACTGGCCACACGTCCGAGGGTCGGCTCGCGCCGCAAGAAGCGTCGGCTACACGCTGCGCGTCCGTTGGCGACACGCGGACCTGCGTCGAGGCGGCGGCACGCGTTGCTATCCCCTCTCCCGCGCCCTCCCGGTGGTTGAGTAGCCGCGCCGGTCGGGCGTCAGTTGAGGAGAATGAAGACCTGGCCGCGCGGCGTACCGAAACCACTGGCCACACGTCCGAGGGTCGGCTCGCGCCGCAAGAAGCGTCGGCTACACGCTGCGCGTCCGTTGGCGACACGCGGACCTCCGTCGAGGTGGCG
>Ga0172368_10003726_pt1 | contig 18242 bp, 16 predicted proteins | sample Lak11m_FD_114540 | JGI IMG/M metagenome (GOLD analysis project Ga0172368, IMG submission 114540) | Freshwater microbial communities from Kabuno Bay, South-Kivu, Congo - kab_022012_11m | ecosystem: Environmental > Aquatic > Freshwater > Lake | place: Democratic Republic of the Congo: South-Kivu...
TCAAAGAAGACTAGTGCGTGATTATGAAGTCTTACCTGAGTGTAGCAGGAGTTTCATCCATATTGCAATGATTAGATTGATGCTTAATAAAATTAAAATTTAATTTTTAAACAACCTCTAAGTTATTACCCGCACATTGTTTATTTGCTAATTTTATATAAAAAATAATTTCATAGTTTTTATTTTTTTGTAATGTGTCATTTAAAGCAAATTGAATGTGCTCAAAGTAAGGACTTTTGTTTCCCATTACATCAGTATAACTAAAGTAAAAAAAACCACCAAAACCATCGCCACATTTAGGATAGGCATATCCTAAATATGTGTTAGGGGGAACATGCCAAGGGAAAAACTTTTCTGAGCTTGGGTAAAAAAAATCTACAGTCCCAAATCCGCGCAATCCTTTGATATTATCAATTATTTCTGAAATTGTATCTGAAGTTTTTTGAAAATCGGGATTAATCACAAGGTTTTGACCAATGAGAAAAAGTGGGTTTATTAATAATATCAATAAAAATTTATTCATGTTTTTATCTTATAACGGGAACAGATAAGCTGTAACGAAATGATGATGCAGAAATACTGGGGTCGTTAGAATCTTCATTTACTTCTTTTGGATTTGAGTAACATATTATAAGTATATAATTAAAGAAAATAATTACTAAAATCTATTTTGTCTTTTTCATTTTATGTAAAATGTCTTTGTATTATTATATTTACTCCTTAATTATCAACCTATTATACGATTTATCATTAACTGATATTTTCAGAAAATAAACGCCACCAATCAGACTTTCTACATTGAGTTCTATTACATCATTGGTGTTATACGATTTTTCCAATACCAATCTGCTGCTGATATCAAACAATTGCACTTTTACAGGTTCACTTTTTAATGCGTTTGTTTGAATGTTGATAATATCTTTTACCGGATTGGGAAAGATGACAGCATTAAGCATGTTATCAATATGATGAATGCCGTTTGTAATAGTTACTGTAATGGTAGCTGTATCACTGCAACCATTGAGGCTTTGGTACACATACGATATAATACAGGGGTTGCACAATACGGAGTCACCTACAAAAGAATTCCCTGTCACACCCTGCCCGCTGAAGGTGCCACCCTGGGGCGTGCCATGAAACACAAGTGTATCGCCATCGGTCATACTTATTGTGCTTGCCGTGTCTATGCTTACCAAAGGAGTCGGCAACACATCGAAATACAGTTCGTAGTTTGATGCACAGGCAAAAGAATCAAGGAAAGCATAATTAATAGTATGGAAGCCAGCCTGAGCGAGCGAGGGAATAAAATTATCAGTACCGGAAACCACGCCTGCTCCTGAAAAAGTACCCCCTGCTGGAATAAGACTCATTAAAAAGGGCTGTGCATTAATGCATAGATTATTAGTGTCTGCCAGATTGTTTGTTATGACAGGATATGGATGCACAGAAACAGTAATCTCAGCTACCTGACTGTAACAGCCGTTGGTGCCCTCTGCCACACAATAGAAAACAGAATCTTCAAGAAGCACCTGATTGACACTTAATGTGTTGCCGGAATATATTACGCTGTTCAGTGTTGAATCGGCATACCAATAAACTGTTTGTCCTGTCACTTCAATAATATGCAAAGTATCGCCCAGACAAAGGTCTGTGGATGAAGCAGCCTGAGGTTTGGCAGGGGCTTCATTAATCGTTAAACTAAAAAAAGATGGTGCGCTGAAAGCAGGCTGGTCGGAGGCTTCAATTTTAATTTTATAGCTTGTACCGGCTGTCAGACTGTAAGGCAAGGCAGCCCATATGGTATCGGAAGTGGTGGCCCCAAGTGTTCCTATATTGGTGGCATTGGCAAAGCTGCCCAATGCATCCGAAAGCCAGGCTGTAAATACGTTTGATGAATTAAATGTGATTGAAGTATTGTACACAAGCGGAATGATATCGCCTGCACAATAGGTTAGTGTTGAAAGGGTGTCAATTACAACAAAGTCGTTAATCTGAGCCAGAAAGGCATCAGAATAGCCCTGTGCATTCAACTGTAGCTGGTCGAACAGTATATTGTTTCTGAAATAGCCGGTCACATAAACATTATTCTGAAAATCAGATTTTATGCCCGCTGCCTTGTCTTCATTGGTTCTTCCGAAAGACCTGGCCCAAAGCATATTGCCATTGGCTGCATATTTAACCATAAAAGCATCAAAATCTGCCGTGCCACCAAAAGCACTCAGGGTAGTCGTTCCAAAAACAGCAGAACCTTTGTAAAAACCTGTTATGCAAACACTTCCATTGGGCAATACAGTAACAGCAGTTCCTTCTTCTTCGGTAAGTCCGCCGCCAGAGCGCGCCCATTGTACCATGCCACTGTTGTTGTACTTTACCAGAAATGCATCCGAAGACCCCTGAGAAATGATGCTTGTACCATCAAAAGAGGCCGAGCCACCAAAAAGTCCGGTGACATATACATTGGCACTTCCATCTGTGGCAATACCACGGGCTTCTTCCACAACAGCGGCATTACTGCCACCTTTTTTAGCCCACACAAAAGTGCCTGCTGAATCTAACTTAGCTGTAAAAATATCTGTATCGCTCGACCCTCCTGTAGCTGTCAGTTGGGTAGAACCAAATGAAACAGTCCCTCCAAAAGAACCTGCAATGTACAAGTTGCCCGAATTGTCGGTAGTTATAGCAGTAGCCCTGTCGTTGACAATATTTCCGGCTTTCTTGGCCCATTTCACGGTACCCTGACTGTTGTATTTAACAACAAAAACATCAGCAGCACCGGCACTGATCAGATTGGTAGGGCCCACCGTCATTGAGCCGCTGAAATCGCCTGTAACAATCACATTGCCAATGGTATCAGTAGCAATAGCAAGACCCCTGTCAACAGAAGAGCCCCCTTCTTTTTTAGCCCACTGCAAAACGCCGCTGCTGTTGTATTTAGCAACAAATATATCAGTAGATGAGGCTGTAAGTGTTGTGGATGTGCCAAATGTAGCAGTACCACTGAATTGGCCTGTAATGTAAATATTATTATTTTTATCGGTACAAATGGCTTTGCCCCAGTCGAGTTGCGTACCTCCAGCTTTGACAGCCCACAAAAAAGTGCCATCTGATGCATATTTTGCAACAAAAACATCGTTGCTACCGGCACTTGTTAATGAGGTAGTGCCAAAGAGGGCAGTGCCTTCAAAAAGCCCTGTAAATATTACGTTACCTTGTGTATCAGTGGTGACAGCTTCACCCATGTCGGAGGTTGAATTACTACCGGCACCACCTCCTTGTAAAGCCCACTGGAAAGCTTGTGCATAAATTCCTATGAAAAACAATTGGCAAACAATGATGAGTATAATTTTCTTCATAATAAAATATTTTAATTACTTCAAAAATACCAAAATAATTGGATTTTATAACTTTTTAAACAACATTAGTGAAAATCATATTATTTTCAGTCATTCTTCGTTTTAAGAACAATATTTTTTAATTTTGGAAAGTTTATTATATACACAAACAAAATTCAAATGCCAGAAGTATTCATTGTAAACAACAATACAACAATAGAAGTAGCTAAAAATACTGATATTATAACTGTAAGCGAAAATGCTGACTATAAACCACAATACCCTGTTTTAGGAGCATTCATAAATAACAAACTCAAAGAACTCAGTTTCAGGGTTTATGAACCCATTAAAATAAAATATATAGATATCACTGATATCAATGGCCGCCGTCTGTATCTGCGTTCATTAGCATTTGTACTGTATAAGGCAGTAAAGGATTTGTATCCGGAAGCTCATTTAAAAATTGAACATTCAGTCTCAAAGGGTTCTTATTGTGAAATTGAGGGATTGCATGAAAAAATGACCGAAAATGTCGTCAACAGATTGCGCAAAAGGATGAAAGAGTTGATTGCGGAAGATATGCCATTCATAAGGGAGAAAGTTTTTACAGAAAAAGCCATAGATGAATTTAACAAAGCCGGACTGTACGAAAAAGCCCTGCTATTCAAAACAAGAAAGCGTATTTATACTTCTATATATAAATTAAATAAAGACATCAATTATTTTTTTGGTTATCTGGTGCCATCTACAGGTTATCTGAAATTATTTGACATCGTCAAATACCATGAGGGTATTTTAATCCGTATGCCTTCTAAGACCAATCCCGACTGTTTGGAATCTGTGAACAAACAGTATAAGCTTTTTACTATTTTCAGGGAGCATAAGTCGTGGATAAAGATACTCGAAGTACCTTATATTGGCAATTTAAACGAATACATTTTAAAAGACAAAATCACAGAATTCATTCAGATTTCTGAGGCACTACATGAAAAAAAGATTGCTTCAATAGCCGACAGTATCTATAAAAAAAGACAGGATGCCAAGCTCATTTTGATTTCAGGGCCTTCATCGTCGGGGAAGACAACTTTCAGCAAGCGATTGAGCATACAGTTAAGGGTATTGGGCATAAAGACTTTTCAGGTTTCACTTGACGACTTTTTTCTGAACAGGGAGCAAACCCCAAAAGATGAAAATGGGGAATATGATTTTGAAACCATTGATGCTATTGACATTGAGCTATTTAACAAATGTCTGGTGGACTTGATGGACGGTAAACCTGTATATTTGCCCAAGTTTGATTTTCCTAAAGGAGAAAAGATATTCAGCAAAGAAGAAACCTATCTTGACAAAAATTCAATCATTATAGTAGAGGGCATCCATGGTCTCAATCCGAATTTGACCCCACATATCAAGGAAAAAAGCAAGTTTAAGGTTTTTGTTTCAGCACTTACCCAAATTTCTATTGATGCACAGAATCCCATACCCACCACCGACAACCGCCTGATTCGCAGAATAGTAAGAGATTATCAGTTCAGGGGTTATTCGGCGCTTGAAACCATTAAAAGATGGCCCAGTGTGAAAAAAGGTGAAGAAAAGTACATTTTTCCATATCAGGAAAATGCTGATGTGATGTTCAACTCAGCATTACTTTATGAACTGGCTGTTCTTAAAAGCCTTGCTGAACCTATACTGTGCGAAGTCCCCGAAAATCTTGAAGAAAACGCAGAAGCCGTGCGATTGCTCAAGTTTTTATCGTACTTCTTACCCTGCAAAACCAAGGACATCCCTCCTACCTCAATTTTAAGAGAGTTTCTGGGAGGGAGCAGCTTTAGGTACTAAGAAGTACTTAAAGTGACTTAAGTGAACTAAAGTACTTAAAGTTAAAAGACAATACGGCAGCTTGCAAAGAAAAATCAATGCTTGATATCGATAGATTTCGGAAGACAATGGATAATTTTTAATGATTAATGATTAATGGTTAATGATTAATGGTCAACTTTTTAAATATCGAACCCAAAACAATGAACGCAAATTTCAGAAGTGTCTTTAGCTCACTTTAGGCACTTTAGATCACTTTAGGCACTTTAGCTCACTTTAGGCACTTTAGCTCACTTTAGCTCACTTTAGGCACTTTAGCTCACTTTAGGAGCTCACTTTAGCTCACTTTAGCTCACTTTAGCTCACTTTAGCTCACTTTAGGCACTTTAGGCACTTTACTCACTTTAGTTCACTTCCTACTTATATGCAATTTTATTAAAGTAAAACACCCTTCGTTTATTTTTTCCGGTGCTGGAGGTGTTTTTGATTTTCTGGTAGCCATAGGCAATAAAATAATTATCGTACCAGTACTCTATGCCGCTGCTGTAATCCTCTTTAACTTTATCACCAGAGATGCCGGTATCGATGTTAACTCTGTTTTTACCTTCTATCACCTTGCCCCCTGAAATTACTGTAGATTTGATCTGACCTCCGAAAGAATAGAGTAAAAGAATTTCGTTGTTTTCCATCAGAAATTTCACTTTAGGTTTGAGATCATAAGTTAAAATATCCATTATTTCGAAACTGTTGTCCCACAAGAGCTCACCTTCAGTATTAAAGCCTGCAACAACGGCATGTGTAAACCGGTATCCTACAAATACGGTATAACATCTTTGGGTAGTAGTGCCATTGGGATTAAAGTCAGTGTAGCAATGGGTCTCATATTCGGGATAATAAGCTTCAGCAATCATGATGTATTCATTGTTCACTTTTACCAAATTGTCGAATAAGATATTGTACTGTAAATCAAAAGATTTGCCCTTAGCAGCCTTTCTCGCAATCTTTTTACTCATCTTGTTTTTGGCCCTGATGCTGAGAAAAGAATAGAAGTTTGAAAATTTTGAAAAAGGATAGGCTTTTAAAAATTGTTGCTCACCCCCCTTAATTTCAGAAAAATATATGCCGGTAGAAGTGGTAGAAATGGTATTCTGCACATCGAAATAGGATTCTTTATACCTTTTAGGGCGAATGTTATAGGTGCCAATAACCACCTGCTCGTCGTTTCCCTGACTCAGTACCTTTCCCGATGTGATGTCAATATTTTCATTAACCTTAAGCGGCACTTCCTGTTTTTTAACACCTTCCTTATCAAAAAACCATAAATTAAAATTGATATTATCTTTACTTTGTTTATTGGTCATAAAGACATTGGTGGTCTGTGTTTCCTTATCGGGAGAAATGCTGGTCACTTTGGAGCTTCCCTTAAGGTCGAGCAGATAAGGCAGGACGTTCATTTTTCTGAAATCGGCCATATACAGCAGGGGTTTTAGCTTGTAATTCATCGAGCCGAAAAAAGTAGGGATATACAAAAGCAGAAGTGAATAAGTTTGCTTTAAAAAAGCATCTGTTGAAGGAGGGAAAAGGCCACCCCCAAAATATACTATTGAATGGCTTGCATAAAAATCGTTGATGAAGACTTTCCCCTGAAAAACACCTTTGATGATTTTAGATTCCTGGCTTTTCACATCAAGCTCAACTACCTGAAAATCGGACGATAAAAAACCATTTCTGTTTCTCGTCATCAAAAGATAAAGTTTTTCACCTTCAGCATCGTAATATTGTTTTGACAGATTTAAGTTGTTTTGAATCAACACATTAGCTACCCATTCTTTTTTAAAATTGACATCAAATTTAGTAAAATCATATTGGGTGTTTCCTTTCACTGTTTTTTCAGATTCTCCAAAGAGCAATACACCATTCTGCCCGACCGGAAGCAAAAAGTACTCATCAGACAAGCTTGACACTTCAATCTCTATCCTGCCGTTTTTGGGCGATTGGGGATACATTGTACAAATAATAAGAATGAAAAATATAGAAGTTGAGATTATTTTCTTCATATTGATTAAAATAAAGTTCAAAACTAATGAAACACAAAAAAATATTAATTTTCTTCAAAAATATAAAGGTACTATAAAATTGGATATCATAAAATGTGATGTCCCATAATGTTTTGTCACAGACTAAAAGATTAGCCGTTGGGCGAAGCATTTGCTTCGTCCTATTTATACTTGTAGCTTTTGCTACATTAGAAAATAAGAAATTTTATTGCAAGGATGAAATTAAATTATAGTAGTAGATGCTATTAAAATTAAAAACGACGAAGCAAATGCTTCGCCGAATCAGGAAGAAGATAAAAGATAAAAGTGACAAGTAAGGTTACATATAAAATAAGTTTTCGCATGGTTTTTTTAGTTAGCATATAAATCGAAATTTTAAAAGATAATAAATAAAGCAATAATACATATCATTGATTTTAGTTGATGGGATTTCATAAAGTCCTTATTATCTGATGGTTTCAAACGAAATTTTATCAACATAAAATTTGTTTTTGTATGAATAAAATTATTAATTTTGCAATTCTTTTTGAAAACGTATTTATTACAAAAAACAATGATAAAAATAACTTTACCCGACGGATCTGTTCGAGAATATAAAGCAGGTATTACAGCTATGGACGTGGCACTGAGCATCAGCGAAGGACTGGCACGCAAAGTACTTTCTGCAAAGGTTGACGAAGAGATATGGGATGCCACAAGGCCGATAAATAAAGATGTCCATCTGAAATTATTAACATGGGATGATGCCGAAGGAAAATCTACTTTCTGGCATTCGTCTGCCCATCTGATGGCCGAAGCTATTGAAACGCTTTACCCCGGCACAAAGTTCGGTATTGGACCTGACATTGAAAGCGGTTTTTATTATGATATTGACATGGGCGAGAAACTCATTTCATCTGAAGAGCTTCCTTCCATTGAAGCTAAAATGCTCGACATAGCCAGAGGAGGACAAGCCTTTGTAAGAGAAGAGATAAGTAAAGAAAATGCCCTCGCTTATTTTACAAAAAAAGAAGATCCCTATAAACTAGAACTCATTAGCGAACTGGAAGATGGCAGTATAACACTCTATAAATCAGGCAATTTTGTTGATTTGTGCAGAGGACCACACTTGCCCGACACCAGTCAGATAAAAGCTGTTAAACTTACCAGTGTGGCAGGTGCCTACTGGCGTGGTAACGAAAAAAACAAACAGCTTACCAGAATTTATGGCATTACTTTTCCCAAGAAAAGTGAGTTGGATACTTATCTTGTTTTTCTTGAAGAAGCCAAGAAAAGAGACCACAGAAAGATAGGCAAAGAATTGCAGTTGTTTACCTTCTCAGCAAAGGTTGGCATGGGCTTACCCCTCTGGTTGCCCAATGGTGCTGAATTGCGCAGCAACCTCGAGATGTTTCTTAAAAGAGCACAAAAAAAAGCAGGATATATGCAAGTGATGACCCCGCATATTGGAATGAAAGACCTTTATGTTACTTCCGGTCATTTTGAAAAATATGGCAAGGATTCATTCAGACCTATTACTACACCTGCCGAAGGCGAAGAGTTTATGCTTAAACCCATGAACTGCCCCCACCATTGTGAGATATACCGTTCACAACCGCATTCTTACAAAGATTTACCGGTTCGGTTTGCTGAATTTGGCACTGTCTATCGTTACGAACAAAGTGGAGAGCTTCATGGTTTGACAAGGGTAAGAGGATTTACCCAGGATGATGCCCACATTTTCTGTCGTCCTGACCAATTGAAAGATGAATTTAAAGGTGTTATAGACATTGTTTTTTATATTTTTAAAGCATTGGATTTCACCAACTTCGAAGCACAGATTTCGTTGAGAGATCCTGATGATAAGACTAAGTATATTGGCAGTGATGAAAACTGGCTAAAAGCCGAAAACGCCATCATTGAAGCCTGTGAAGAAAAAGGATTGAAAGCTGTAATGGTAAAAGGCGAAGCTGCATTTTACGGGCCCAAACTCGATTTTATGGTAAAGGATGCTATTGGAAGAAAATGGCAATTAGGAACCATTCAGGTTGATTACAACTTACCGGAAAGATTTGAATTGGAATACGTTGGTGCCGACAATCAGAAACACAGACCTGTAATGATTCACCGTGCACCTTTTGGTTCAATGGAAAGATTTGTAGCCGTGCTTATCGAACATTGCTCGGGAAAATTTCCCTTATGGCTTGCCCCTGAACAAGTTAGTATTTTACCAATCAGTGAAAAATTTCTTGAATATTCAAAAAATGTATTATCTTTGCTCCAAAATTCCGACATTCGCGCTCAAATAGATGACAGAAGCGAGAAAACAGGTAAAAAGATACGGGACGCTGAGTTGAAAAGAATCCCATACATGTTAGTATTAGGAGAAAAAGAAGAATTATCTTCTTCTGTTTCGGTAAGAAAACAGGGAACAGGTGATTTGGGAAGTATGAGTGTTGATGAATTTATAAAGAGTATTAAAGACGAAATTAACAGTTTAATAAAATTTTAGATAAATAATTTAGTATAAATTTAAAATAGGAGAACATAAAAATAGCTATAGTTAATAAACAATACCAAGGGAATCAGCGTTTTCAAAAAAGCAAAGAGCCACTACATAAAATAAATGAGAGAATAACTTCTCCGGTTGTCAGAATTGTAGGCGAAAATATTGAAACCAATATTTATAATTTGAAAGATGCGCTTAATATTGCTTATGATTTAGGTTTAGATTTAGTGGAAATATCTCCCAGTGCTAACCCTCCTGTTTGTAAAGTAACTGATTATAAGAAGTTTCTGTACGAACAAAAGAAAAAGCAAAAAGAAATTAAAGCTAAAACGGCCAAAGTAGTTGTAAAAGAAATAAGATTTGGTCCCAATACAGATGACCATGATTTTGAATTCAAATTGAATCATGCCATTAAATTTTTGAAAGAAGGAGCCAAAGTAAAAGCCGATGTATTTTTTAAGGGAAGAAGCATCGTATATAAAGAACAGGGTGAGATTATACTTTTACGTTTTGCTGACCAGCTGGCAGAATATGGAAAAGTAGAAATGTTGCCAAAAATGGAAGGTAAAAGGATGATAATAATAATATCACCCAAAAAAGTAAAATAAATTATCAATCACCATAAAAACAATTCTCTAATGCCAAAAATGAAAACAAAATCCAGTGCAAAGAAAAGATTTGCTATAACTGCTACTGGTAAAATCAAAAGAAAGCATGCTTACAAAAGTCACATTCTGACTAAAAAAACAACCAAAAGAAAACGTAATTTAACTTATTCTGCAGTTGTTGACAGTACAGATATGAAAAGAATTAAGAGAGTGCTTTGTCGTTAATTAAATTTAGTATTAACCATTGTTAAAGCTCCATAAGAACCTAAATAAAAATTAGAAAGGTCGCTTTAACAAAAAAAACAATGAATTATGCCACGTTCAGTAAATGCGGTCGCTTCGCGACAAAAAAGAAAAAAAATATTAAAAAGAACCAGAGGTTACTTCGCAAGAAGGAAAAATGTGTGGACAGTAGCCAAAAATGCATGGGAAAAAGGACAACAATATGCATATCGTGACAGAAAAGCCAAGAAAAGAAATTTCAGAAGCTTGTGGATCACAAGAATTAATGCCGGTGTAAGACAATATGGAATGTCTTATTCTACCTTTATGGGCGGCTTAATAAAGAATAATATTCTTATAAACAGAAAAGTTTTAGCCGATTTGGCAATGAATAGTCCTGAAGCTTTCAAAGCTATTGTTGACAAAGTGAAGTAGTACACTTTAACTTATCATATTAGAAAAGAAGAAACGCTGATTACACGTTTCTTCTTTTTTTTTTTACACCAAGCTGATGGCTCTTAGTATAATATCTGTCATAACAGGCAAGCTCTTGTTAAAGTTTTCAAAAACCTTTTCCCATGACACTGATGCTTCGTCTTCTTTCCAGCAGTCGTAGTCGGTAGAAAGAGCAATAGCAGCATACGGCATTTTTGCTTCCTTAGCCAGACTGGCTTCAGTAGCAATGGTCATATTGATAACATCGGCGCCCCACATCCTGAACATTTTGGATTCGGCGCGGGTAGAAAAGCGGGGGCCTTCAATGGTGATAACAGTACCCGTTTTGTGAAATCTCACATGGGCTTCTGTGGCTGCCTTGATATAGGCATTACGCAAATGCTCATCAAATGGGTCGGCCATAGGTTCGTGCATGGCCACACCGGGTTCAAATTTATCAAAAAAGGTATTGATACGGCGTTTGGAAAAATCAATAAACTGATCTAAAACCACAAAATCGCCCATCATAATTTCCTCTTTCATGCTTCCACAAGCTGTTGTGGCTAAAATATGCGTACAACCGACCTGTTTCAATGCGCTGATGTTAGCCCTGTAGTTAACCTGCGAAGGTGGTATGGTATGTTCCCTGCCATGGCGGGCTAAGATAACAATTTCAACACCGCCGATAGTACCGGTCAACAATGGGGCACTGGGATCACCAAATGCAGTCTGAACTATTAAGTCTTTAGAATTTTCAAATAAATTCAGTTTACCTAAACCGGAGCCTCCTATAATGCCTATTTTTTTATTCATTTTAAAAATTTTTAAATTACACAAACATAAACAAAAATTAAATGTATTTAAATGAAAAAAATACGTAGGTTTGTAGAAATATTTTTGACTATTTTTTTCACCCATGATTGTTGATATTTTTATACCATGTTTTATTGATCAGATTTATCCTGAGACAGGGATGAACATGGTAAAGGTTTTGGAAAGACTTGATATTGCTGTAAATTACAATACCAATCAGACCTGTTGTGGTCAGATGGCTTTCAACAGCGGCTATTGGGACGAAGCCAAAGCTATTGGGGAGAAGTTTATCAGAGATTTTTCAAACGACAGGTATATTGTCGTACCTTCTGCTTCGTGTGTTGGTATGGTAAAAAATTATTACCCGCTTTTATTTCATAATACCGCACTTCATAACGAATACAAAGTACTTAGAAAAAACATTTATGAATTTACTGATTTCCTGGTAAATGTATTGAAAGTATCAAATGTAGGTGCTAAATTTGAAAAAGTAGTAACCTACCATGAATCTTGTGCTGCCCGCAGGGAATATGGGCTTACTGACCAACCGCTCATTTTGCTCCGCAATGTGCAGGGACTTGAGTTTCGCGAAATGAAAGACATTGAGACCTGTTGTGGTTTTGGCGGTACTTTTTCCATTAAAAATGAAGCCATATCCACAGCCATGGCCGAGCAAAAGGTTCAAAATGCCATAGATACTGATGCTGAATATATTGTCTCAACTGAGGCTTCCTGCCTTATGCACCTCGAAGGCTACATCAATAAATTTAAAAAGCCTATCAAGACCATTCATATTGCTGATATTCTGGCACAGGGATACTAAAGAAGTGTGGAGTGTGGAGTTTGGTACTTAGGCTACGCTCCTTACAAGTGTCGCTGATTTGTATGATGGGTGCTGTATAATAAATCTGACAGGATAAACAGGATTAAAATGGAACGCTGATACTTCGGTGACCCTCAGTGTATAAGTGTGGAGTGGGGAGCGCTGCGACTCATTATAGCCTAAAGTGACGTGAACTAAAAAGCCCTGTTTATACCTATTATCCAACGGTAATTAATGAAACCTGCATCGATGGCGGGGGGTCTGTTGAGGAAGAAAGGCACATCAAACCGGACAGTAAGGGGTTTTAATTTGGTAAAGTTGCCCCATTTTTTAATTGTAAGTGCCATGCCAGCACCGGCAGAGGCTCTTAAGCCACTCAGATAAAGTTTGTCTTTTATATCATTGACACTAATCAAACCGGCATCTGCAAATAGATATGTATTAAGTTTAAATATATTCATAAGCTTTGCCGGTTTGATATTGAAAAGACCGTCAAATTCAAGTTCTGTATTGATAGAAATACCTGAATGCCCTTTGTAAACAGGCACTACAATGCTGTCTTTATTGAGTTGGGCAGCCAGATAACCGGCATATCCCCTCACATTAAGTCCCCCACCTGATTGAAAATGATTGGTATTAGGTCCAAAATCTCCCCAAGCTGCAGGAACAATACCAACAGACCTTGTGAACTTGCTCTCCATCAACTCTTCGGGACTGGCTCCGGTAATATACAACATAGACTCAGAGGGCATGCTGCTACCGGCAGCCCATTGCAACATGAAACGGGTTCTGAATTTGAGCAAATCGACATTCTCATTATTGACAAAGCTCATTGACAGCTTAGAATATTTGTATGGAGATAAAATAAATGAAGTCGTTGATTTTAATGTCAGGTTGCCATCTCTTCTGAAATCTGTATAGAAATGAGAATAACCGAACGACAAAGTATTGTTAAGTTTTAGCTGATTTGATTTGTCCCAGTCGTTGGGATAGATAAGGTACTGGCGTTCTGCACCCGGCAAGCGATACATGGATTTTATTTCAGCAAATACAAAATCGCTTTCAGGTTTAAGGGTATGATTGAGTTTCAGAGAGTAATAGTTAAGTCCCTCACTGTTAATAGCTTTGAGATAAATCTGTGTCCTTTTTGAAGTTTTAGATACAGGTGTGTTATAGTCTAAATAAAAAGAAAATAATGAGGGTTTAGCCTTCTCTACAGACTGCAACCATCGTGTATTGTACCAGGCATAAAAATCAAATACATGATATTGTTTCAGGTAGTTGCCATTTAAATTAATACCTGCCTTAAACCCATCAACACCATTCCACCACAAGTCGGGCCTGTAATACAGTTCATAGTTATGCAGGTCCTCTGCATTGTCTATCAGGAAATCGAAAGAGCATTGGGTCTGGCATCTGAGACTGTTGTCGGGGGCATATACATCGGCCAGTCTTTGCGACATGTCAATTTTCACATTTTTAATGCCGTGAGGGGAATAGACCCTTGCAGTATAATTAGGATTGAAACTCATCCAGCCATACCATTTAGGCAACACCTGAGCCTTTGTATTTTTCACAAAATCAGTATTGGGTATATGGAATTGCAGCATCGAATCTCTTTTGTCAATGACGGAAAAATCAATAGGCATCTGCATGTCTCCATTTCTTATGAAAGCAATCTGATAGGTATTTTTAGCATTGTCTTTTCTGACAGACTTAACCTTATAATCAATAACTTTAGTGGTTTCTATAAACTGGTCGAAAAACCAGTTCAAATCAGTATTAGTGCTGTGAATAAAAGAAGCCCTCATAGCTTCATCGTAAGGATGGCAAAATTTCCATTTTTCAAAATATGCTTTCATGGCTTTATCAAAAAGGTCTTCGCCCAGTACATATTCAAGATTAAAAAGCATGGTAGCGCCTTTGTAGTAAGTCTGCCGGAAATCTTCCCCATAAGGCGAGGCTGTATTATACATATCCGAATGGGTATTTAAAGTCGCCCCTTCTGATTTGGCTGCATGATTTATATATCTCCGGTAAGCAAATCGGTCAATCATGCTTCTCTTCTTTTGAAAACGGTTGATGTATTCAGATGCATCAGGACTTTCAACAGCTCTTTTTTCTTTCAGTTTATTCAAAGCATAAACTGTAAGATACTGTGTAAAACCTTCATCGAGAAAGGACCTGTAAGTTTCATTGCTGCCTACCATGCCAAAAAACCAGTTGTGACCCATTTCATGAGAAAAGATATAGGCATAATCAGGATCTTCGTCAGAATCCATGGTCAGCATTGGATATTCCATACCCGAATAAGCATCAGCCACAACCATCTTAGGATAGGCATACCTACCAACTTTTTCAGAAAAAATGTCAATAATTTCAGAAGCCAGTTCAGGGGCAGTCTGCCATTTTGAGGCGTGGGGTTCGAGTGCAATAGCAACACAACGAACACCATTTTTGACGACCTCACCCAGGCGATATACAGGTGATGCCACAAAGGCAAAATCGTGCACATTAACAGCTTGGTATTTCCATACTTTTCGGTGGGTACTGTCGTAAGGAATAATTATAGAAGGTGCAGCATTATAGGGTTTGTCTTTGAAATTCTTCAGGTCAATTTTTTCGCGTAAGGCTTTAGGTAGGGCTTCATCCTCATTGGTCAATGTACCAGTCGCTTCGAGGATGTAATTATCAGGAAAATCGAGTTCTACATCGTAAGTTCCAAAATCGCCATAAAATTCATGTACCAGATGTTGATCGGCAGTCCACCCGAATTTCGGGTCATAAACTGACATGCGGGGATACCAATGGGCTCCGTTAAAATTTTTGAATCCCCACATTTTATACAAACGCATCCTGCCCCAACCGCCATCTTCATTAAAATAAGTTTTAAATTTAATTTCAAATACGGCAGAATCCTGGCTTTTAAGAGGCTTTGAAAGAGCGACCTTAAGAATTGTATTATCTTCGAGCCATTGGTGCTGAACACCATCAACTTTAATGTCTTCGACCACAGTTCCCAGATTTTTTTTCTGATATGAACCATAATGCATTATTTCACCACTTTCAGCAACAGTTTGAGCAAAATATGAGCTGGGGAGAAAAGCATTCTGATATAAATGAAAATAGACAAATGTCAGTGTGTCGGGAGAATTGTTATAATATGTCAGTTTTAATGAACCCTCAAGAATATTTGAGTTATCATTTACCCTGGCTTTAATTTTATAATCGACATCCTGCTGCCAATAGGCTTCATGAGGCTTTCTGTTTTTCCAATAATAGGGATTTTCAGCAGAGCGGTATTCGTAATTGCTGTTCTGAGCATTAACACTTTCTACAACAGTCACCAACAGAAGAATAAAAAAGCAGCTTAGTTTCATTTTAAAAAAAGGGCATTAGGTAATTAATCTTTTGGTAATATCAGACGAAAATTTAGCTTGTAAAATACTGGCATTCAATTCAAAACCAATAAGCACAACAAGTGCATTCACATAAATCCAGAGCATAACAATGAGCAAAGTACCAATAGAACCGTACAACTTATTGTATTGCGAAAAATGATTGATATAGAAATTAAATCCTATTGACGTCATGATAAACAAAAAAGTTGACAATGTTGAGCCGGCAGATACAAACCTGAATCTCGTCTTTTTGGCAGGTGCCATATAAAAAATAAAGCTGATGGCCAGAAACAAAGAAAACACAATCAGCAACCACTTAACAACATATAACATATTGAATATCAATTCAGTATCAGGTGTAATTCGACCTACAATAAAACTGAGAAACTGGGAGCCAAAAATAATAAGTGTGACAGAAATAATGATCATAAAAGCAAGTACAATAACCAGAAAAAAAGAAATGATGTATTGCCATAAAATATTTCTTGTTTCAATGGCATGGTAAGTACTATTGAATGCAGACATCAACGACATGATACCATTGGTAGAAAAAACCATTGCCAATAAAAAACCAACAGAAAGCAAGCCCCCTCTTTGCCTTTGAACAATATCTTCAAGGGTTACTCTCACCACTTCATAAGTATTATCGGGAAAAATATTAATAATATTATCCAATAAAACCTGCTTAAAATTCTCTACAGGAACATAGGGTATGAGTGTAAAGAAGAAAATTATAGTCGGAAAAAGAGCCATAAACATGCTGAACGAGATGGCAGATGCTCTCATGGTGATAGAGCTTTTAATAACCCCTCTGATAAAAAAAATAGCCACTTCGTACAAAGGCAATCCGTCAAAACCGGGGATGATAATTCTTTGAGAAAGCTTCAGAAGGAAACGTATAAGGAAGAATTGTTTCAAAAAAGATTTTATTGATTTACCCATTGCTTCAATCTTCAGATTTCAGCTTTGAGGCTCATGTCAACGCTTTTAATATGATGCGTCAGTGCTCCGATAGAAATAAAATCGACACCCGTTTCGGCCACCGATCTGATATTGAGTTCAGTAATACCGCCTGAGGCCTCTGTTTCAAAACGGCCATTGATTAGAGCAACAGCTTCTTTCATGTCGCTGGGGCTGAAATTATCGAGCATGATGCGGTGAATATTGCCAATACGCAGCATTTCTCTTACATCATCCAAATTGCGGGCTTCAATTTCTATCTTTAAATCTTTTCCTGTTGTATTGAGGTAATCGAGTGTTGCATTTATAGATTTTTCAATGCCTCCACAAAAGTCAATATGGTTGTCTTTAATAAGAATCATATCATACAAGCCTGTGCGGTGGTTGGTTCCCCCTCCTATCCTGACCGCCCACTTCTCTACTTCTCTCAGACAGGGTGTGGTTTTGCGAGTATCTAAAATTTTTGCTTTATACCCATCTATAAGCGAAACCATATAATTGGTATAGGTAGCAATGCCACTCATACGTTGCATAAAGTTCAGCGTAAGTCGTTCCGTTGATAAAATAGAATGCAGGTTTCCTTCAACAGTAAAAGCCACATCACCGGGCATGACTTTGTCGCCATCGTTAAAAAAAACATTCATTTTTAAACTCTTATCATAAATGGCATAAATCATTTTAACCACATCAACACCTGCCAATACACATTTTTCTTTAATCAGTAATTTTGATTTGCCTTTTGTGTTCAAGGGAATTGTTGCCAAAGATGTTTGGTCACCATCACCAATATCCTCATTAAGAGCAAGTTCTATAAGATATTCTATTTCAACTGGTCTTTTCATTTTATCGGTTTTTAAAGTGTTCTTTAAGCATCTAAAAACACAAAGATAATATTTAGGCACTTTAATGATGTAAATTTATCAAATTTTTAGTATTTATTAACGAAAAACGACTCAAATTATATTTTAAAATTTAATCAAATTATAAGAATTCGGATAAAGGAGATAAAGGTATAAAGGGGATAATGGGTATAGGGGTATAAAGGTATAGGGGGAAAATTGGAGTATTGGAAAATTGGAGTATTGGAAAATTGGAATATTGGAGTAATGGAATATTGGAGTATTGGAATAAGGGAAATAAGCTGATGTGATGATGTGGCAAAGAGCTAATTTGATACTAAATTTTTAATCTGTGATAATCTGAGTAATCTGTGGTGGCATGTTGATGTGATGATGGTGTTCACTGAATTGCTTTGCGTTCTTTGCGTCTTTGCGAGAGAAAAGAA